>Ga0255772_10000649_pt1 | contig 34314 bp, 49 predicted proteins | sample 071ome_34_FD_179970 | JGI IMG/M metagenome (GOLD analysis project Ga0255772, IMG submission 179970) | Coastal salt marsh microbial communities from the Groves Creek Marsh, Skidaway Island, Georgia - 071411BT metaG (version 2) | ecosystem: Environmental > Aquatic > Marine > Intertidal zone >...
TGGTAATTCGAGCCGCAATTTTTTTCTAGCGATAGAACTCATATTAAGGCGAACAATCATGAGGGTTATTCATGTCTAGCGTTCAGGACATAGCGGCGCATCTTGAAATGGCGCCTTCAAACGTAATTAAATTAATTAAAGAAGGCGTCATTACGAAGCAAGATCGTGGGCAATACGATTTAAAAGAAGTGCGCAAAGAATATATTATTTATATGCGTAATCGAGCAGGTACTCAAAACAACTTGGATCTCGCTAAAGAAAGAGCTCGCTTGGCTAAAGAGCAGGCAGATGCAAAAGAGATGGAGAACGCAGTTGAGCGCGGAGATCTTGTTTATATAAGCGAGATTGTTGAAGAATTTAAGGAGCAGCTTATGAAGTGCAAAACTAAGCTTTTTGCTGTACCTACTAAGATTGCTGCGGAGGCACACGCAGCTGCTACAGTGACGGAAGTGCAAGACTTAATGCATAAGGCAATAGAAGAAGCAACTAATGAACTTATCGGCTACAGAAATAAAGGCGCAGAGGGCTAAATTAAAAAAAGCACTTGATAAAGCGTTAAAAGAAACAATGAAGCCACCGCCTAAGCTTTCTATTAGCGAGTGGGCGGATGAGTATCGTCAATTATCATCGGAAAGCTCTGCTGAAGCGGGGCGATGGTCTACATCACGCGCTGAATATCAACGTGGCATGATGGATGCTGTATCTGATAAAAAGATAGAAACCGTTGTGCTGATGACTGCAGCGCAAATTGGCAAGACAGAGCTCATTAATAATGTTGTCGGTTTTCATATATCGCAAGACCCAGCGCCAATGTTGGTTGTGCAGCCTACGCTTGAGATGGCGCAGACATGGTCGAAAGATAGATTAGCACCTGCTATACGGGATACTCCAGCATTATCTGCTAAAATAAAAGATCCTCGTTCGCGTGATAGTGGCAATACTACACTGCATAAAGTGTTTCCAGGTGGACATGTTACAGCATGTGGTGCAAATTCGCCTTCATCACTTGCTTCTCGCCCGTGTCGCGTGATTTTATGCGACGAAGTCGACAGATACCCATTATCTGCAGGCACTGAAGGCGATCCTATTGCCCTTGCTAAAAAGCGTGCGACTACTTTTTGGAATAAAAAGATAATATTGGTTAGTACTCCGACTGAAAAAGGTGCATCCCGCATTGAAGCTGCATATGATGAGAGCGATCAAAGGCGTTATTACGTGCCGTGCGCTGATTGCGGTGAGGAGCAAGAGCTAAAGTGGGCAAATGTAAGATGGGAAAATGGCGACCCTACAACAGCTGAATATATTTGCGAACATTGTGGAACTTGTTGGGGCGATGCTAAACGCTTTCAAGCAATAAGATACGGACGCTGGCAAGCAACTGCAGAGGGCGATGGTAAAACTGCGGGTTTCCATATTTCTGCGCTTTACTCTCCATGGACTGCATTAGAAGATATTGTTCGTGACTTCTTAGCGTCTAAATCTGATCCCATGAGGTTAAAAGCTTGGGTTAATACAACATTGGGTGAAACATTTGAGGAAGATGGAGAGCGTATAGATGAATTTTCGTTATTTGACCGCAAAGAAGACTTTGGTGAAACGTTACCGGCTGGAGCTGTTGTGTTGGTGGCGGGTGTTGACGTCCAGGATGATCGTTTGGCGTGCGAAATCGTCGCTTATGGTAAAGGCGAGGAAAGTTGGTCGATCTATTACGAAGAAATTTATGGCGATCCTTCAGGGCCGCAATTGTGGCAAGACTTAGATTTTATATTATCTCAAACCTTTACACATCCTGAAAAAGGTGACATGATAATTAGATCAACATGCATCGACAGTGGTGGTCATTATACGCAGCAAGTCTATAACTATGTAAAGTTAAGAACAGGTCGTCGTATATTTGCAATAAAAGGTATTGGTGGTGAAGGCAAGCCAATTATTGGTCGACCTAGTAAGAATAATATTGGTAAAATTAATCTATTCCCTGTTGGAACCGATACTGCAAAAGAATTATTATTTGCAAGATTAAAAATAGATGAACCTGGACCTGGTTATTGTCACTTCCCGCTTGATAGGGAAGAAGAGTATTTCCGTATGCTAACTGCGGAAAAGAAGGTATTGAGATATTTTAAAGGCAGACCTAAACGCGAGTGGGTCAAAACGAGACAGCGAAACGAAGCTCTTGACTGTAGGGTTTATGCGATGGCGGCATTACAAGTAATGGGCATAAATATCGAGGCGGTTGTAAAACAGCAGCAAAATAGTGTAGGATCGCAAAAGAAGCACGCAGTACGTCGGCCAGGAATGCCGAGGAAAAACTCTTTTGTGCACGGCTATAGGTAGACATAATGGCTAATTTATTCGATGCTGCTAATGCCCCAGAGGGCGAACCAACAGAGATTGTGGTTGGTGATTATCTTCAATGGACTAGGAAAGACATCGCTCAAGACTATCCACCTGCGACGCATTCAGCTGAATACGTTGCGCGCATAACAGGTGGCGGAGCTTCTGAGATAAAGCTTGCAGCGACCGAAACGGATGGATATTATTTATTCAGTGTAGATAGCACAACATCTGCTGAATTTACTGTTGGATATTATCATTGGCAGTTAGAAATTACGCAGACAAGTTCCGGCAATAGAATAGTAATTGATCGGGGTGAGTTTGAAGCAATAGCAGATTTGGATGTAAATCAATCTGATCCGCGTATACATGCCGAAATTATGCTAGCAAAAATAGAAAGCTTGCTAGAGGGTAAAGCTGATAGTGATGTCGGTAGTTATTCTATTGCAGGTAGATCTCTAAATAAGCTTACTTTTGATGAATTAATCAGCGCCCGCGATTATTATAAGTCCGAGGTAAATAAGTTTAGAAGACAAGAACTAATTAAGCGCGGCAAAGCAAGTCAAAATACAATTAAAGTGAGGTTCAGCTGATGGGCATAATGGATATGTTTAAGCGAGCTAAGTCGCAGCCTCGCCGTCGTAATTATGCAGCAGCGGCAAAAGGTAGACTATTTGCTGACTTTGTGGGTTCAAATAGAAGTGCCGATAGCGAAATCAGGTGGGCGCTTCGTGACATTCGCAATAGAAGTAGGGACCTAGAGCGAAATAATGAATATTTTCGTCGTTACTTGCAGCTTTTGAGAACAAATGTAGTAGGCGAAAATGGCTATAATATTCAGGTAAAAGCGCGAAATCCTGATGGGTCATTAGATCGCGGCGGTAATAATATTATTGAAAAATCATGGCGTGAGTTTAGTAGAGTTGGTTTTCCTACAGTAGACGGCCGCCTTTCTCTTATTGATTTGTGCAACCATGTAATTACAGGTATGGCTCGCGATGGCGAGGTATTTTTGCAGATTATTCGAGGTAATTACTTGAAGCATGGTATTGCTTTGCAAATTATTGAACCAGATCGCGTGGATGAAGAAAAGAATGAACGCGCACCAAACGGTAATCAGATCCGCATGGGAGTTGAGCTTGATAATAAAACAAAGAGACCAGTAGCTTACCACGTGCTTACATATCATAAGGGCGATTACGATTATATGCTTCCGCAAAATGAACGTAAGTATGAAGTAATTCCCGCAGAAGAAATGATGCACATTTATCGCGTAGAGCGCGGTGGTCAAACTCGAGGCGTTCCCTGGTCTGCTGCAGCTATTACTTCATTAAAAATGCTGCATGGTTATCGCGAGGCAGAGTTAATTGCTGCGCGTACAGGTGCTGCAAAAATGGGTTTCTTCACTTCTCCTGCAGGCGATGGTTTTACCGCTGATGCATTTGACGATGAAGATAATACAGTGCCTATTTATGATGCTGAAGCTGGTACATTCCACCAACTTCCTGCGGGTGTAGATTTTAAAGCATTTGATCCTACGCATCCGACAAGCGCATTTGCGGACTTTGAAAAGGCTATTTTGCGAGGTATTGCAGGCGGCTTGGGTGTGAGTTACACGTCTCTAGCAAATGATCTTGAAAGCACAAGTTATTCCTCAATTAGGCAAGGTGCTTTGGAAGAGCGTGATTTCTACAAGACCTTACATCGATTTATGATCGATCATTTCTTAGACCCACTTTATCGCATGTGGCTTGAGCATGTTATAGATTACAACTTTATTCCTATTACAGGAAATAAGAAGTTTGAGAAGTTTAGCGCTGATGTGACTTGGCGCGGTAGAGGGTTCCAATGGGTTGATCCATTAAAGGAAATGAATGCTGCAGTTGTTGGCTTGCAGCATGGAATTATAAGTCATTCTGATATTGCTGCTAATTATGGAAGGGACGCTGAAGACACCTTTGCGCAAATTCAACGCGACATCGACACAGCTGCTTCTTATAATTTGAGCATGTCTTATCAACCATTTGGCGATAAATTACCAGTTCAAGCGGAGGGTACTGATGCCGTACAAGCCGACGAGTGAAATGGTAAATGAGGCGGAGCGTGGTCTTTCTTGGCGAAGAGAATTTGGTCGCGGCGGCACTGCTGTCGGCATTGCTCGAGCACGAGACATAAGTAATGGCAAAAATTTAAGCAAAGACACCGTGAAGCGCATGTATTCTTACTTTAGCAGACATGAAGTAGATAAGCAAGCCGAAGGATTTCGCCCAGGTGAAGATGGTTATCCTTCAAATGGCCGTATTGCTTGGGCTTTGTGGGGCGGTGATGCGGGCTTCTCATTTAGCCGCAAAATCGTAGCACAATTAGATAAGGATGATCGCGATATGCAAGATATTGATAAATCTGATATGGTTGCCTCAAATCTCGAGGATGATACAATGACAGATGAAACAAGAGCAGAAGCTGATGAACTAAGCGTGGGCGATTTTGTTGCTTGGAATAGTTCAGGCGGTGAAGCTTATGGTCGTATTGAAGAAATAGCAAGGGAAGGGCAAATTGCTGTCCCCGGAACAGACTTTGAAATTAATGCGGAAGAAGATGATCCTGCTGCATTAATTGAAGTGTATCGCGAAGGTGATGAGGGTTATGAAGCTTCTGGTGTCACGGCCGGTCATAAATTCTCTACTTTGACTAAGGTCGATGAGCGCGGTTACAAAGACAAAAAAGGCTACGGCAAAGACAAAGAACGTCTAGCTCGCGAGAATATGGAAACTCGTGGCATGATGTTTGATGGTAAAGTCGTGGATGAAGATAAGCGTACTGTTCGTATTGCTGTTTCAAGTGAGGAACCAGTCGAGCGTAGCTTCGGAGACGAAATTTTAGATCACAATGAGCGTAGTATTGATCTTAGCTTTGCTAAGTCAGGTCGTATGCCCTTATTGCTAGATCACGATCCGCGCCAGCAAATTGGTGTGGTTGAAGATGTTAACCTTGATAGCTCGGCACGTCGTTTGCGTGCGACGGTTCGTTTCGGTAAAAATGGACTTGCTAAAGAGGTTTTCGATGATGTTGTTGATGGTATCAGAAGCAATATCAGTGTTGGCTATCATGTCAACTCTATGGTCGAGGAAGGCACGGGTAGCTACCGTGTTGATAATTGGCTACCAATGGAAGTATCGGTTGTAAGCATACCCGCAGACAGGACAGTCGGGGTAGGTCGTGCAGCGGAGAAGCCACCCGCAGAACCTAAAATTCAATCTGAAACAAAGGAAACTACAATGACTGAAGAAGTTCAAGTTGACGTAGAAGCGGTTCGCGCAGATGCAGCACGTTCCGCAGCTAAAGAAACAGCCGAAATGTATCGCTTGGCAGCAAAGCACAACAAGCGCGACATGGCAGACGAAGCGGTTGCAAATGGCCGTTCACTAGCGGAATTCCGTGGTGAATTGTTGGAAGCAATCGGAAACGCGCCACTAGACACACAAGAGATTGGCCTAACAAAGAAAGAAGTTCGTAACTTCTCTTTGATGAACGCAATCCGTGCAATGGCGAACCCAACTGATCGTAATGCACAAGAAGCTGCACGTTTCGAATTCGAAGCGTCACAAGAAGCTGCAAAACGTGCTGGCATTGATCCACAAGGTCTATACATGCCACATGACGTTCTACGTTCATGGAACCAGCGTGATCTGAACACATCAGACGACAGCGCAATGGTTGCAGAAGCGTATCGCGGCGGTGACTTCATTGACGTTCTACGCAACGCATCATCTGTGATGCAGGCTGGAGCGACAATGTTGACAGGTCTACAAGGTGACGTAAAAATCCCTAAAAAGACAGCGGCATCAACAGGTGCATGGATCGCAACTGAAGGTGGCGCGTCCACTGAAAGCGAACCAACATTTGGTCAGGTCACAATGTCACCAAAAACAGTTGGTGCATTCACTGACATCACACGCTTGATGATGATGCAATCGTCACTAGACATAGAAAACCTAGTTCGTAATGACCTTTCAACAGGCATCGCACTAGCAATCGACAACGGTGCATTGCAAGGTACAGGTTCATCTGGCCAGCCAACAGGTATTGCTAATACTTCTGGCATCAACGCACCAACAGACTTCGCAGCGGCAACTCCAACATTTGCTGAAGTTGTTGCAATGGAAACAGCGGTTGCAGAAGATAACGCGCTTATGGGCAACCTAGCGTATATCTTGCCAGCTTCCATGTACGGCGCACTTAAAACAGCTAAGAAAGATGCTGGTTCGGGTGAGTTTGTTGTTGAGCCAAATGGTACAATCAACGGTCGCACTGCAATCGTATCAAACCAAGTCACAGCTGGCGATCTATACTTCGGTAACTTCGCAGACTGCTTGATTGGTATGTACGGTGGCTTGGACATCACAGTTGATCCATATACCGCATCAACATCTGGCACAGTTCGCATCGTTGCATTGCAAACTGTTGACGTAGCAGTACGTCACGCAGTTAGCTTCGCATACAACAACGACGGTGCATAATGCTAACTTGGGGCGGCAACTTTGCCGCCCCCTCTAACGAGGGGTCAAAAATGAAGTACATCATTCTAAAATCATGTGTTGCAGCGGGTTCAGCCCGTAAATCTGGCGAGATAGTCGAATTAGGCGCAGACGAAGCGGCTTCATTAACGGCCTACGGGCGGGTTGCAGTAGCACCAGAACCAAAACCAACTGTGGCTTCTACAGACCGCGCGGCAAAACCTAAAACAACAAGGGCTAAGAAATGATTGTGAAGCTAGTAAGAGACACAATTATTGACGGAGTTTTACATAATTTGGGTGAAACTGTCGATACTGCCGAAAGGGTGGGTAAAAAGCTAATTTCGCGTGGTTATGCTGAAATTAATGAGCTCGTTCAAGAGAGCAAAGAAGAAGAGCAAGAGAGCGAATAATGGCTATTCCATTTGCTGACGATTTGACTGCAATATTTGACATCGATGAGTTTGCATCGACTGTTTCTTATCGTCGCAAATTGGGCTTGGGTGACAGTTCCATCACTGGCATATTCGATAACGAAACCGTTCCTGTTGATGCTGGAGGCATTGCAGCGGTTCATCAGGAACAGCCACGGTTCACATGCAGAACAGCGGATGTTCCCAATATCGCAGAAGATGATTACCTAATCGTTAGCAGCGTTGAATATCGCGTTGTTGCTTGGTTGCATGACGGCACCGGCGTGACAACAATACAGTTGGAAAAACAATAGATGGCACATGTTCGCAAGCAAATCAGGGATCGTGTGGCCTCAATATTGAAGACCAACGTAAGTCTGGTGAAAAAGCGCGTATATACAACGCGAGTTCACCCACTTAACGACACAAACTTACCGGCCATCAGCGTATATACGGGATCAGAAAGTAGTGATCGTCTTAACGCTGGTGTGACTGACTTATTCAGAGAACTTACCCTAGACATTGACATTTATGTTCGTGAAACGAGTAAGTTTGATGATGATGTGGATGCGATAGCCGTCCAAGTTGAGGAAGCATTAGCCAACGATTTCACATTAAATGGCCTTGCTAAGTTCAACGTATTAACATCAACTGAGATACAATTTGACGGTGAAGCTGACCAAATTTTAGGAATAGCCAAGCTGACTTATTCAATCAGATATGTTACAGCTATCAATGATGTAGAAACAGCCAAGTAAGGAGTTCCACCAATGGCGACACATACAGGAAGTGAAGGAACCGTAAAAGTCGGCACGGCTGGTTCTGACACTGTAATTGCAGAAATCCGTTCTTTCAGCATTGAAGAAACAGCGGATACACTAGAAACAACAACTATGGGCGACACATCCCGTTCATATGCATCATCACTGAAAAACTTCACTGGTTCAGTTGATGTATATTGGGATGAAAGCGATACAGGCGGCCAAGGTGCGTTGACCGTTGGTGCAGAGGTTACACTTAACTTCTACCCAGAAGGTGCAACATCAGGCGACACATATTACGGCGGTACAGCCATCGTAACAGGTCGCACAATCAATTCATCATTCGATGGCTTGGTTGAGGCATCATTGACCATCCAAGGTTCTGGCGCACTAACGGAAACAACGGTAGCGTAATATGTCACTAGCGAAACGCATTGCAGCAAAACGGGCGGAACAAGAACGGGGTTTTCTGGATGTGGAAGAATGGGGCGAAGGGGATACACCGCTTCGCCTATATTTCACAACGGTTTCGGCGCGTGACATGGAGCAAATCCAACGTAAACACAAGGATTTCATCAACAACCCAACTATGTCGGCTATGATTGACATGATTATCCGCAAGTGTGAAGACGATGCTGGTGAAAAGGCATTTTCACTTGAAGATAAGCCAATATTGATGGGCGAACCAATCAACTTGATTGCGAAGGTCTTTGGTGCGGTTCTTGAAAGTGTGACTACAGAGGAACACGAAAAAAACTAAGAAGCGATCCGTTTAGATATAATCTGATTGCATTGGCTGAATTGCTTGGCAAAACCATAGGTGAAATAGAGCAAATCAGCCTTTCAGAATATAACGAATGGGTCGCATACTTTAAGATCAAGTCGGAGCAAAAAGACAATGGCGAATGAAAAGCTAACGTTTGAAATGAACGCCGTTGGCAACGCTGTACCTGAAATGAAGAAGGTACAAGCGCAGCTTGGTTCACTTGATAAGACCATGATGAAGTCAACGGCCAACATGAACCGGCATGTTCGCGGGATGCAGGGCGTTGGTAAGGCCAATAAAAACATGACCCGCAGTTTGGGCATGGCATCCTTGCAGTTCCAAGATATGGCGGTTCAGGCTTCTATGGGTACTGATGCGCTGCGCATTATGACCATGCAAGCACCTCAACTTGCGTCCATCTTCGGGCCAAAAGGGATGATCTTGGGTGCATTGATTGCGGTTGGCGGTGCTATCGCAATGATGGGCGATAAAACAACCAAGCTATCATTCGACTTCAAGCGGTTTGGTCAAGACATCGGCCCAGCACTTGAACCATTCAAGAAGGCATGGGAAGGGATTAAATATACATTTAATCTAGTTAAGGAAGCGATGATTTCTGGCGTTAATTTAATAATCAATGCGTTTCAGTATATGGTCGCTGTTTTTTCCGCTATTCCAGAAAGTTTTAGGCGATTTATTGATGCAGCATTGGGACACTGGTTTATATTCAAACAAAGCATCATTGCCGGTGCTTATGATGCCCGTGCAGCTATACAAGATATGCTTGATTTCTTTTCTATGTCTGGGCCGAAAGAAGGGTTCTTGGGCTTTATGGACGAAGAAACAGGCCATACGGCGGCAGAAAATTTGCGTTTTTTGGCAAAGGTTGCAAGGAACCAAGCAGACTTGGTTGCAGACCAAATGGAGAAAGCTGGCGCACCTGTAGATGCATTTTCAGAAAAGCTGGCCAACATCAAACTGATTGATTTAAGGGATTACTTTAAGCGAGTAAAAGATGAAGCTGAGAAAACAGGCACGGCAGTTAGAACCGTTGCGGATATGATCGGTGACAAGTTTGGTGATGCATTCATGTCTATGGTTGATGGCACTATGAAGGCCAAAGATGCATTCCGCGCAATGGCCGCTGATATTATCAAGGAACTTTACCGCGTGTTTGTTGTTAAACAGATCACCGGCTTTATCACTGATGCTATCACATCTGCATTCCCTTCATTTGGCGGCACACCCATGAAGGCCATAGGTGGCCCCGTACAGCGCGGAAACCCTTATGTAGTAGGCGAACGTGGGCCAGAATTATTTGTGCCTTCCCGTACCGGTTCTATCGTGCCTAACGACAAGATGGCCGGCGGCGGTTCTGTGGTCGTCAACCAAACCATCAACGTATCAACAGGCGTACAACAAACCGTGCGCACAGAGATCAAGTCACTGATGCCACAGATTGCGGAAAGCGCGAAAGCGGCAGTCGCAGATGCGAAACGGCGTGGCGGTTCATATGGAAGGGCGTTTGCATAATGGCTATCACTTACCCTTTAACTCTGCCGTCACATACGGGGATTGCGCAGATTGAATTACGCGCAGTCAACGCCGTGGCTTACAGTCAGTCACCGTTTACCTTTGCGGGTCAGGCACATGCTTACAGTGGTGAAACATGGCAAGCCGATATTACACTGCCGCCAATGAAACGTGCGGATGCGGAACAATGGATTGCTTTCCTGATTAGCTTGCGTGGCCAATACGGCACATTCTACCTTGGCGATCCCAGCGCAACATCACCGCGCGGCACGGTATCGACCAACAGTGATGTAAACGCTGCGACAGGTAGTGCGGGCAGTCGTACAATATCTTGTACAATTACATCAGGTGAAACCTTGCTTGCTGGCGATTATATTCAGATCGGCACTACGTCCAACCGCACATTGCACAAGGTGCTAGAAGATGTGACAGGTACAGGATCGGCGCAAGATGTAGAAATCTGGCCCGCCTTGCGCGAAAGCAAGTCTAGCGCGGGCGTAAACATCCTGAACACAACTGGCAAGTTCCGCTTGGCAAGCAACCAGCAAAACTGGTCAGTCAATGAGGCCAGTATTTACGGCATCACATTTGGAGCGTTTGAGGCGATATGAGTAGAACAGTTCCAGCCGCCTTACTTACTGCGCTTGATAGCGATCAGATTGAAGTATTCTATGCGGTCGATCTAGCCTTTGACACTGGCAACATGCGCTTATGGACGGGCTACGGTGATAAAACCATAAATAGCCAAACTTACACTGGCACAGGCAATTTGCTTACCATAGACGGATTAGAGGAGGCGTCCGATTTATCTGCGCGTGGCACCACGCTAACGCTAAACGGGTTAGATAGTACAATCATATCGTATGCGTTGGCAGAAGAATACCAAGGTCGATTGGTGACGATCTATTGGGGTGTGGGCAGCGAAACCGTTGAAGTGTTCAGCGGTTACATGGATAAAATGACGATCCAAGATGCGGCTGAAAGTGCAACAATCAGTCTGACTGTGGAAAGCCGTCTGATTGCCTTGGAGCGTCCGAATGTACGCAGATATACGCGGGAAAGTCACGCTGGCGTAAGAACCGCAAAAGGTTTGTCTGGCAGCGATACATTCTTTGATTGGGTGACTAAGTTACAGGACAAACAAATCGTATGGGGCAGGGCCACAGAAAATGGTGAAGCCTGATTTAGACGCGCTGAACGATTACATCAGCAAAGTACGCAATGTGCCGTTTCAGTGGCATACCAACGATTGCTTCATGTTTACCAACAATGCTTTCCGCGCAATGTATGGCGAAGGTTGGGCAGATGATTGGATCGGGCAGTACACCAAAAATGGGCTGTACCTAAAGCGAAATGAATTGCGTAAGGTATTCAAAGCCAACACACTAGAAGAAGCGATTGACCGCAAAATGAAGCGTATCGAATATATTCCCCCGAAAGGTGCGTTGGTCACGACTGACAAAGTGCGCAGATGGGTGATAGGCGAAGCGATGGGCATAGCAATAGGCACAAAGGCTATCTTTGTAGGGGAAAAGGGTGTAGTTTCTACGCAGATAGACTTCATCACGAATGCATGGGTTAAGGCATGAAATATAGGCTAGGCGATTTCACAACTAAGCACTGGAACGATTGGGATCGTGTGCCGCGTATGCCGCAGGCTATTGGTAATTATATATTAGGCAGCGCATTAGGCTCTACAGTGCTTTTTGGGTCAGTTACCCTTGGTTATGTTGTAGGTTACATCGCGATTACAGCGGTCACATCATGGGCATTACGCGCACTTGCGCCAAAGCCAGATTTTGGGGCTGGATCGCGTGGCCTACTGGTCAACGCCCGTGAAGCTACTGCGCCACAACAGATCGTTTACGGTGAGATCCGTAAGGGCGGCACGGTTACATTCATCGAAAGCACTGGCGATACAAACCAATACTTGCACCAGATTATTGTGCTTGCTGGCCATGAAGTGAACGACATTGGCGACATTTACATTAACGATGAAGTTGTCACGTTAGACGGCAGCGGGTTTGTTACTGACGCTAAGTGGAACAGTAAAATCCGCATAAAGAAGCATTTAGGCGCAGATAACCAGACGGCAGACAATGATCTAGTTAGCGAAACATCAGTTACATCTGACTTTAAGGGTGAAGGTATTGCGTACATTTATGTGCGGATGGAATACGATCAGGACGTTTTCGCTGAAGGTGTGCCGCTATTTACTGCGAAGGTGCAGGGTAAGAAGGTTTACGATCCGCGCACATCCACAACGTCATATTCAGCAAATGCGGCGTTATGCATTCGTGACTATCTTGTTTCTACCTACGGCCTAGATAATTCAGGCGATGTGAATGATGCCTACTTCCAAACGGCAGCTAATACATGTGATGAGAGCGTCACCTTGGCTGGTAGCGGCGGTGAAAACCGCTATGAGATCAACGGCGTTATAAGCCTAGACCAAACCCCGTCTGACATCCTTGGCGACATGATGACGGCTTGCGCTGGCACGTTGTTCTGGGGTCAGGGAGAATGGCATGTAAAGGTTGGCGAATATACGTCACCGATCAAGACATTTACGCTAGACAATTTGCGCGGCCCGATTAATTTAGACACCAAGCATAGCCGCCGTGACAACTTTAATATTGTGCGCGGTACGTTCAACGATGCTGACCAAGGTTACATTCGGGCAGATTATCCTGAAATAAGATCATCGTCATTCATTACAGATGACAACGGCGTAGAAAGTGCGCTTGACCTAGCACTGCCACTAACAACATCAGCGGCTACAGCGCAACGCCTAGCGAAGATGACGCTATTCCGCGCACGGGAGCAGATGACCTTCACGGCTGATTTTGGACTAGAAGCGTTTGAAGTTGAGTGTGGCGACATTATCGCTTTGACGATTGACCGTTATGGCTGGTCGGCAAAAGAGTTTGAGGTAGTTGGCTGGAAGTTCCGCAATGATGGTGATGCGGGTGATCTACGGGTTGGGCTTACCCTACGCGAAACATCAGCGGCAGCATTTAGCTGGACGGCTGAAGAAAGCGACATAACAAGTAATGACACAACATTAACAAACCCTGCCGCAAACCTGTCAGTAAGCAATGTTACGGTCACTGACAAAGGTAACATTCAGGAAGACGGTACGTTTGTTGGTCAAGCCTTGGTTTCATGGACGGCAGCAACGAATAAGTTTCTTGAGCATTATGAAGTGCAATGGAAGGACGTTGATGAAACCGTCTATCAGCGTACCCAAATATCAGCCGACAACACATCTGTAACGATTGGTCCGCTAGAAACTGGCACACAGTATAATGTTCGCGTAAGGGGCGTGACTGTCAGTGGCATTCGTGGCACTTTTGTAGCGGCTTCACCTTACACGCATGGCGGCGATAGTAGTGCGCCTTCGCCAGTGACGGGGCTTTCCGCTACAGGTGGGCCGAAAATTGTTACTCTTGATTGGACTGCGCCAACAACAGATAGTGATGCGTCAACCCTATACGATTTGAAGGGTTATAATATCTACCGCAACACAAGTAATAGCCAACCCTCTACAGCAATCGCGTTTTCTGGATCAGACAAGTATGTTGATGGTGGTTTAGGTGTAAGTACGACATACTACTACTGGGTCACAGCGGTTGACTTTACAGGCAATGAAAGCACGGCGGTTGCATCTGGATCGGTAACAACAGATGCTGCTGTTAGCGGTGTTGATGCAGATACACGAATTTACACTGGTAAAGTGTACTATCAGACACTACAGGCATCGTCGCCTAGCACACCTAGTGCATCTAGCTTCAGCGAAACGACACTTAGCTTTAGCGGGTTGACTTCTGGTTGGGCTGAAACGCAACCGCGCGTAGATGCGACAAGTACAACGGTAAAGGAATGGTCATCAAAGTATAAAGTCGAATATGATGCTGATGACAATGAAACCATCACATTTTCAACACCTGATGGTGCATTTCAGTTTACTGATGACATCGAAAGCGACAACTTTGTTGCGGGTAGTTCTGGTTTCCGATTTGAACGTGACACAGGCGACATTGAGGTAAACAACGGCCTTTTCCGTGGTGATATTACTGTTCAAGGTGAAATTATTAACACAACAGATGCACACCTACGGGCAGAAGTTGGTGGGCCTTTTCATGCAATTACAAGTTCCGCAACTATCAACAGTCTATTAGATGGTGCGGGTGCGTATGTCTTTGTTATGGTCGGTGGTGGTGGCGGTGGAACGTCATCCGACACTGACGAATATGAAACAGGTTGCGGTGGGGCAGGGGCAGGTTGTGCTATTTTCAGCTTTGAATGGAATGGCTCTACTTCTTTAGTATTTTCCCGTGGTAACGGTGGGGCTGGCGGTTTTAACGCTGGTGATGGTACGTCCTCTACATTTAGCTATGGTGGATCAACTCTTGCTATTGCGAGGGGTGGTGATGGTGCTATTCATTATCAGACTTCATCAGGTACTGCAAACGGGGGTACAGCTACTGTTTACACTAATGTAGTAACCCTTTTAGGATACTACACCCGCACTGGTGGAGATACCTCTGTAACAGGTGGTCAAAAATCTTCTGGTGGTGGTGTAGACTTCTTCGGGACGGGCGATGCTGATGGTACAGGCTCTACCTTTGGCGGAAATTGCGGTGGTAATCCTTGGGGTATCACCCGTAGTAGTCCAGTTTTCTCAAACGATGAAGTCAGAACAATCATGGGACTTCCTGCTGGTATATCTTACATGTATAACGGTACTACTGACAACTCAGATGCTTGGGGCATACAAGGGGGTCATGGTGGTTTAAGTGTAGGGACTGGATACGCCAGTTATGCAGGTAATGGTGGTGTATTTTGCGGCGGTGGTGACATTAGGTCTCAAGGCCAAGGCTACGGCGGCAATGGTGGCTACGGCGGCGGTGGCGGTGGATCACGATCCGACCAAGCACGATCAGGCGGTAATGGCGGTAACGGTGTCCTCTATTGGAGCAAACTATAATGGCTGTAGAAAAGAGATGGGTTATAAAAGATGCTGATGGAAATGTCCTCAATGAGTTTGAGGGTGTTGCAAATCAAGATTTTGTAGGTCAGGACTTTGATGGTGTTATAGTTGCATCAGTTGAGCAAACAGAGGATGTTACTGTCGCTGATACTAATGTACCTTCTTACGAAGAACTACTACGCACCGAAAGAAACAGAATACTGACGGAAACTGATTGGACACAATCACCAGATAGCCCATTATCTGATGTAAAGAAGCAAGAATGGGCCACTTACCGCCAAGCCTTGCGTGACTTACCAGCAAACGCCACAGACCCGCGCAACCCGACTTGGCCAACTAAACCAACCTAACCTTTGCAAACACCTTAAAATGCGCTAGAATGCGCTTGCATATGCTTAAAATATCTGGAGTTCCAAAATGGCAACATTTAACAAGATCAACGATTTCGTTGTGAACGCAGTGCATAACATGGATTTGGAAAGTGACCAGATCGTTGTGGCATTGTCAAACACCGCCCCATCAGCTGAAGGCACAGACCCAACGACAGACGGCAACGGCATCTTGGGCAACGTGACTGAAGTTTCTTACACGAATTGCTCAACACGCAACGTAACAACATCATCATCCACGCAAACAAGCGGCACATATAAGCTGGTATTGACTGACATTACGCTGACTGCATCAGGCGGCGATGTTGGGCCATTCCGCTACGTTTACATCTACAATGATACTGTGGCAACGCCAGCCGATCCGCTGATTGGTTATTATGACTATGGCTTGTCATTGACGCTAAACGATGGGGATAGCTTTACGCTAGACTTCTCAGCGACAGACGGCGTTATTCAAGTATCATAAATATATAGAGGGGTTGCATTATGGCGACTTTTAACAATGGCGAAAGCCTTGCATCGGTCAGAACCAAGATCAATGACGCTATTGATAAGATCGACGGTAATGCAACCATCTCAAATGACTTATCCTTCGGCGACAACGACAAAGCCATCTTCGGCGCAGGGTCTGACCTAGAGGTATATCATGACACTTCATCTACTTACGGTGAAATTGCATCTGTAATAGCTGACACAGGTGCAGGCCCATTAAAATTAGTTGGCGGTACAACTGGTAGGATTGAGTTGGTAAATTCTGACGGTGATGTAATGCTGCAAGCCGTAGGGCGAGAGGAAGTAAATCTTTACTACAACAACGCAGTCAAACTCGCCACCACCAGCACAGGCGTAGACATCACGGGTACTTTGACCAGCGATGGGCTGACTGTGGATGGTGATGCTACAATAAGCAGCAATTCACCAAAATTGGTTCTAGAAGATATAGATGGTGCGGCACAAGACGATGCAAGACTGCAAGTTGGCGCATCTGTTTTTAATATTAAGCGTGACGCTGATAATCTTTCTAGGTTTTCTGTTGGTCTATCCACAGGCGACATCAGCTTCTACGAGGACACAGGCACCACGGCAAAACTAACATGGGACGCTAGTGCGGAAAGCCTAAACTTTGCAGATAATGGTAAAGCCATCTTCGGCGCTGGGAATGACCTAGAGATATATCATGATGGTAGCAATAGCGTCATCAAAGATAACGGCACAGGCAATTTGTTAATTCAAGGTGCAACCGATATTGTTTTAGAGGACACTTCTGGAGCAAACTATTTTCGTGGTGTGTCTGGCTCTTATGTTCGTCTCTATCACAACAACGGAACAAAGCTAGAAACCACCAGCACAGGCGTAGACATCACGGGTACTTTGACCAGCGATGGGCTGACATTAGAAACTAATAACGCCAGCATTAATTTCACAGGCACAACGGGTAATAATTTTATTAACGTAAAGCAGGGTCTGCGGATTGACATTGATAATGACGATGACCAAGGAGCCACATCTTTTGGCATCACTCATGGTGGTGGAACAGGGAACATATTTAACGCCTCTGAAAACGGCGACATCAGCTTCTACGAGGACACAGGCACCACGCAAAAACTAACGTGGTCAGCCTCTGATGAAGAACTACAGCTTGCCTCTGGCGTTGCCCTAGAACTCAACGGCTGGACAATAACCGAAAGCGGCGGCTCCCTTTATTTCGCCACAGGCGGCACAAACAAGATGAAACTGGACGCATCTGGCAACCTTCAGGTGGTCGGTAACGTCGAAGCAAACGCAACCATTAGCTAATAGGAGTATCCGAAGATGGCTATTAAGATTGCTGGCACAGAGGTTATCAGCGATGACAAGCGCATCCTGAATAACGAAAGCCTCCCCGACATTCGCCCTAGCTTGTTGCTAGACTTTGCGAACAGCAAGACCCTTGATCCACGCATCACATTTACCCGTGGCAGCACTGCGACTTACTGGGATGGTAAGACGACGACTAAGGCTGAGGAGAATTTGTACAAGTATTCTCAGGATTTCGGAAACTCTTATTGGACAAAAGTGGGTCTAACTTCTCCTACGGGTAGTCAGTCGGCTCCTGATGGTACAAGCACGGCGTTTTTACTTTCGGAAACGTCAAACGACGAAACGCATCGTATATATGCGGGTGAAACAGTTGTTTCAGGCAAAACGTATGCTTTCAGCTTTTATATCAAATACGCAGGTCGTCAATATATTCAATTGAACCTTAGCACTAGATTTGGGTGTAGGGTTATCTTTGACATACAAAATGGTACGGTCACTGATAGTAGTTCTGCCGAAAGTGCTACTATAACATCTGTTGGAAACAGTTGGTACCGCTGTGTTGTAGTCGATACAGCGACATCCAGTGGAGAAGATTCAGCACCTATTGGCGGCAACAGTTCTTCAACAGGTAACGGAGAAGTCTATGTAGGATCGGGTTCTGCCGCTTTTTATTTGTGGGGATACCAAAGAGAACAACGGTCTAGTGCCACAGCCTACACCCCAACCACCTCTAGCCCCATCGTGAAGTACCAGCCAGTGCTGCAAACAGCGGCATCAGGTGAGGCACGGTTTGACCACGATCCAGTGACAGGTGAAAGCAAGGGCTTGCTGATTGAGGAAGCTAGGACGAATTTGATGCCTGATTCTGATTCTACCAGTTATGGATTTCAGTATGCTACGGTGACTGGTTTTTCTATTGCACCTGATGGCTCTAATACTGCGATTCAAGCTACTCCAACTACTTTTAATACGGCAGATCATTATGTTCATGCAACAACAGTTTCTGTTAGTACAAATACCACATATACGATGTCTCAGTTTGTAAAGAAAGGTTCTTATCAATATCATTTCTTGCGGAGTGTTTTTGCAAACGGTAGTTATGATTTACGCACTGTTTTTGATTTAGATAATGGTACAATTACTTCACAGCCCAGTGATATAGATGATGCCACAATAACGGACGTAGGCAATGGCTGGTATAGAGTATCAGCAACATACACAACACCAGCAACTCTACCTAATCCAAGTTTATTGTTCAGATTTCATATTGGCGAAGCCTCACTTTATGCGGGTAATGGTTATGACTATACATTGTGTTGGGGCGCACAAATAGAAGTCGGCTCCTTCCCAACGTCATACATCCCCACCTCTGGGTCTACTGTGACTAGGGCGAGGGAAGACGTTTACTTCTATTATGGTGATGTTGGTTGGCGAAATGACCAAGGAACTATGTTTGCTGACATTTCCTTCGATCACGAACTAGCAAACTCTTACCCACGAATAGCACAAGGTGGTTATTGGCTATGGGCTTTTGGTGCAAGTGTTGGATCAATGTATTTTCAAGACAGTCCATCATTACAAGATCACTCCACTGGTAACGGCACCATTACTTACGGTGATTATAAACTAGCCGCTTCTTGGAAAAACTACGAAGGGATAAGCCTGTCATATAACGGCACAACAACAGCGGGTAATAGTTCCGCTAAGAGGGTAAGTGAAATAGACCAAACGCAAGGTATATTCTTGGGTTCGGGTAACAGTTCTAGCCGTTTCCTTAACGCACATTTTAAGAAGTTTACCTTCTTCCCAGAACGTCTTTCTGATGACACTTTAACTGCAATGACGGAGGAATAAGACATGGCTACCTATTACCTCAAAGCCACTGACGAACAAGCCCTCTGGACTGCACTAGAAGCGGCTGATCTGGCGGTTAAGGATTACGATCCAGAAGACCCACTGAACAGTCGCCCTGCCGACTTAGACCCAGAGACAGAATGGGATGGCCCTAGCGGTGCATACGAATGGCGCAGTCTAAGCAATATGCTAGACATCATCGGCACCATGTATCGTGAGACAGGCACTATGCTGACCTCTGAGGACGGCATGGAATACCCTGAGATGGAAGCGATTGATGGCTACCACGCAAACCTTCGTGAAGACCTTACGGATGCACAGGAAGCGGAACTACCGACTGTGACTGCACCTGCAACGCCCTATCGCAAATGGGCAGGAGATGAATAATGGCTAAACTTACAGGAACAAACCCCGATCAGGTGCCTACAAATGCTGACCTTGGTACGATGGCGTATCAGGATAAGGATAATGTCAAAGTAGGCTCATTCACGTCAAACGGCATAGACGACAATGCAACATCTACAGCTATGACGCTGGACAGCAGCGGTAACGTGTTGGTGGGGACTACAGACACAAACCTAAGTAACAACACAGGTACAGATACTGGCTTTGGAGTAATAAGTGGTGAGCTTCAAGTTGCGAGAGATGGTGGTGTTGCTATGTTCAACCGTACATCTACGGATGGTGCTATTGCTACATTCCGCAAAGACGGCACCACTGTGGGGAGTATTGCTTCTAAAGATGGTTCAAACATTATTGTTGGCTCCAATAACTGCGGCCTTTCATTTCAAACTGGTACAGTTAGGCCAAGAACTATGGCTAACGGAACATCAGATGGTGTCAATGACTTAGGAACTTCTGACTCTCGCTTCAAAGACCTCTACCTCTCTGGCGGTGTCTACCTTGGCGGCACTGGGTCGGCTAATAAGCTGGATGACTATGAAAGCGGAACATGGACACCAGTGTTTAGGGGCGGCACCTCTGCGGGAAGTTACACCTATGGAGAACAACAAGGTCACTATATAAAAATAGGTGATCAGGTTACAGCTTGGTGCAATCTTACCAACATCGCCACAACAACAGCGGGATCGGGAATTATACAAATAAGCGGCCTGCCCTTTGCTGCAAATTGGATGTCAAACTTTAATGGTGACGCTGTTGGTTCTTTTAGTGTGAACGGATTTACGGGTCTTGATGGCGATTATATAATGGTCGTAGTTCCAGATAATACCAGTTCTATATTTTTATACAAACAAACAGGAACAAACAACACCACAACTGTTATTGACGTGACTGACAAAGTTGGCAGCGGTTCAGATTGCCGTGGGTTTGTTACTTATTATGTCGGAGGATAATTAACCCACTGCATAGCTTTGGGTCGGACAGTCCAACCATCACAGGAGATAAACGATGGCACTAACAGAAGAAACAGTACAAGACAAAATAGAGATCGTAGGCGACTTCAAGCACGTTCAGGTGCGTACAGCCACGGTCATCAAACGTGACGGTGTAGAGATCAGCCGATCATTCTCACGTCATGTCGTTGCACCAGACGCAGACATCACAGGTGAAAGCGCAGAGGTGCAAGCCATCTGTAACGCAGTACACACACAAGCGGTTAAGGATGCTTATGCCGCACACTTAGCAGCACAAGAAGCATAGTAGGACATGAAGCATGGCATCATCATCCCTAACTGCACAAACAGGTGGCTTTGCATGGTCAACTGCATGGTTTCCTGAAGGTGAAACTTGGGATGATGCTTATGCTTGGTCTGATGCCCGTGCGTGGGGTGAAGACAACATAATTCCCTTGGCGGTAGCAGAAGCCGCCAATGCTGGATCATTTGCCCTAGCTGGGCAGGGCGTTACCGAAGACTTACTGGAAAGCATCACCAGCGGCACATTCAGCCTAACAGGTCAGGATGCACTAAAAGGCATCACAGAGTTAGCCGCAGGGCAATTCTATACGCTTGGTGGGCAAGACATCAACGAAGCCTTACTGGAAGCTATCGACTTCGGCAGCTTTACCATCAGCGGTCAAGCGGCAAACAAGGCACTTACCGACAATATAGCTTACGGCAATTTCGTATTCAACGGACGGCCAATCACTGAGGACATCAGTGAGCGCATAGATGTTGGCACATTTGTTATAACTGGCAATGCAGTCAATGAAGCATTGCTTGAGCATATTGACCCAGCCAACTTTAATTATTCTGGTGGCATTGCCTCTAAGCTAATCACAGACATATTTGCGCATGGCTCATTTTCCACTACGGGTCAGGATGCCAATGTTCACATCACTGAACGTTTGGGCGGCGGCAGCTTTGCCCTAACAGGCCAAGACGCTGGCAGGGGCATCATAGAACCCGCTGAAGCCACATCATACAGCGTAGCAGGGCAAGCAGCGGGTGCAGCCTATACCATGCTTGCGGAAGCTGGTCTGTTTGTTCTGGCAGACTATGAGAATATCCAGAGGTTGGACGTTTGGCCTGATACGGGCTACTGGGCTGACAATGAGTTTTGGCTTGATGATGATCTGGTTGACTATGACATCGTTGAACGCGCGGATGTTGGCCTGTTTGACTTTGTGGGCATTGGCGTGCCGAAGTCACTTACAGTGCCAGCGGGTACTGGTTACTTTGTCCAAGCCTCATATGGTGGCATTCAGCGCAACGACGAATGGCTAGACAGTGGCGAATGGCTAGACAATGAAGTCTGGTATGACGGCGATCTAATTGACATCGACATTGTTGAACGCGCTGATGCGGGTGTGTTCAGCCTCGCAGGTCAGGTTGCCCGTAAGCGTATCGTTCATTCGTTTGGTGCGGGTATCTTTAGCCTAGCAGGGCAAGACGGTGACAAAGCACTATCTGAATTAGCGGCGGGTCAGTTCTTTACCCTTGGCGGTCAGGACATTAACGAAGGCATCAGTGAAGCCACTGACTTCGGCAGCTTTAGCATTGCGGGTCAGCCAGCGTTCAAAGCCTTCACCGAAGCGGCAGACTTTGGAACCTTTGTTTTCAATGGTCGTCCAATCACAGAAGATATCAGCGAAAGCATTGCAGTCGGCACATTTGCGCTAGACGGTCAGCCTGTCAACGAAGCATTGCTGGAACGCATTGACGTAGGCACATTCAGCTACTCTGGCTTTGCTGCCAACAAAGGTGTCTCAGAGCGTACGGAAAACGGTACGTTTAGCGTTACAGGCCAAGCAATCACAGAGGCTATCAGTGAACGCCTAGACGTTGGCTTGTTTGCGCTGGTAGGGCCAGCGGTAAATGAAGCACTGATTGAACGCATTGACGTTGGCACCTTCACATTTGCCTATCAAGATGCGCTTCTGTACAAGCCGCGCTACACCTTTGACGGCGAACTTTCCACTGTAACCCTAGTGACAGGGGAGCCAAACATTGTGGAGTTTATAACTGCTGCAAATTCTGCTACAATTAGCATCAATACGCCAAACTACGTTGAGTTAGACACCGAATATACGTTAGTTGAGCTAACGCAAACAAACAATGAGTATACCTAATGGCCTTTTATATTAAGCAAAATGACACATCGCCTAATCTACGGGCTATTCTAAAAGACGGCGATGAAGACCCAGTAAACCTAACTGGCGCAAGTATTCGCTTTCATATGCGTACCGTTGGTGGCGAAACAGCTGTAGTTGACGCAGACGCAAGCATAGTAACAGCAGAAAGCGGCATTGTGCAGTACATTTGGGATGCGGCAGATACGGCCACTGTGGGTTCATATCAGGCTGAGTTTGAGGTTACTTTTGCGGATACATCTGTAGAAACTTTTCCGAATAACGGGTATATTCGGATAGAGATTACCGACGATATTACATAGGTCTAACATGCCTGACGAAAAGCGATTAGAACGGATCGAGCAAAAGCTAGACGAAATGTCAAAGGCAATTGTTTCGTTGGCGCGTATGGAAGAGCGCATGGTTACTTTGTTTAAGCGCATGGATACTTATGATGATGCACAAGATAAGTTAGCAGAGCGCGTTTCTAAGATAGAAAAGATCTCGGGTGCTGACGGTGTAACTTTGCGCTTCCTTGAACGCATATTCTGGATAGTTGCAACTGCAGGTATCACAGCTTATGTGGTGAGCAATATGGGATGATAACATGGCTATACTTGAGAGCATTATGGCTGCGAATGCCGCTTATTCGGTTATCCGCCAAGCTCTTAGTAATGGCAAAGAGAGCGCAAATCTTATTAGCTCGGTCGGTAAGTTTCTTTCAGCAGAAGAAGAAGTAAAAGAAGCTATTAACCGCAAAAAAAATAGTCCATTAACCGCAATAACTGGTGGGTCTGAGGGAGACTGGGAAGAGTTCCAGCATTTAGAAAACTTACGTGCTAAGCGAAAAGAGCTAGAAAGCTATTGCAGGCTTTACGCTCCGCCTGGAACTTGGGACCGCTGGCAGCAGTGGCAAGCTGAAGCGAGAAAGCAAAGGCAAGCTGCGAAAAAGGCTGCAGAAAAGGCACGCGAAGAGCGTAATGAAGCCATAGCGACTGCAGCGGGCATATTAATGGCAATTATTGTTTTAGCGCTTTCGGTTTACTACTTAGGCGTTTATTTGGAGCGCTGGTGATGTGGATCTTAGTTTGGCTTAGTTTTATTGATAATAAATTCGAGCATTATCAGCTTGGAGCGTTTGGGACAGAAGCGCATTGCAATAAAGCAAAAGCAAGGGCAAAGGTAATGGTTAAAAATGTCGGGCAAGCAGTCGTCTGTTTTGCGGTTGATCGAAATTAGGCGTAATGTCTGGTGTGTATACAAAAACAATAAAATTGTTATAATCACAAGCAATAAACGTATAGCGGAGCACTATCATGCCGGCAACAGTCATTGACGAATATAAGATCTTCCCCCGCCTAATGATGCTAGTCGTCACAATCCTGACTTATCAATCTGTGCATTGGTATATGTCATTGCCTGATCCGACGAATGGTCAGGCAGGCCTGGTTTCTGTCTGTATGGGTGCGCTTACTGGTTGTTTCGGTATTTGGATGAATAAAGAGGCTAAGACGGATCGGGGTTCATTATGATAGGGCAAATTATTGGCAGCTTAGGTGGTTTAGCTAAATCTTACATCGATGCTAAGACTGCAGTCAAGTTGACCGAAGCTGAAATAAAGAAAAAACAGTTGACGGGCGAAATAGACTGGGAACAAAGTGCCATAGAGGCGAGTAAAGAAAGCTGGAAAGATGAGCTTTGGACGGTTGTTTTTGTTGGCATTATGCTTGCTAATTTTATTCCGCCTTTACAGGATAGCATGGCACGAGGATTTGCAAATCTTGAGACGACACCCCTCTGGGTACAATGGGGTATGTATGCGTCGATTGCTGCCTCCTTTGGAATAAGAACTATGAGAGGTTTAAAGAAATGAGCCAATTCAAACTTAGCCGTCGTAGCTTAGATAGGCTGCAAGGTGTAGATGAGCGTATGGTTGCAGTAGTGCGGCATGCTATAACCGTAACGAAGACAGACTTTGGAGTTATTCAGGGTTTACGTACAATTGAGCAGCAGAAAGAATTAGTTGCTAAAGGCGCAAGTCAAACGATGAAGTCTAAGCATTTAGACGGACTTGCCGTTGACTTGATGGCTTACATCAATGGCAGAGGCTCATGGGAACTTAATCTTTACGACGATCTTGCAGATGCTATGGCCGATGGGGCTAATGCTGTAGGCTGCAAAATCCGCTGGGGTGCTGCATGGCAAATAGACGACATTGGCTCTTGGGAAGGTTCAGCAGAAGATGCTATGAATGCATATATCGATCTGCGCCGATCACAAGGGCGTAGACCATTTATTGATGGTCCGCATTTTGAGTTGATGGTCTAGGCTTCCTTTGCGCCTTCCCTTTCCTGGTAGTGATATATTCGGTGGCAATTCGCGCATAATGGTATACATTTCTCCGCTTCCGCATAAGCTTTTTTAAATGAACCTTGAGAAACTAATTTGCCAACTTTTGTTTCTCCAGCTGCCTCGGGGTGGTGGAATTCTATTACCGCGGGATGCGAGAAGTCACAAAAAAAGCAGGCAAGGCCCGCTTTAAACTTCTGAAACTTTGCTCTTTCTTGTTTCTTGCGCTTACTGCTTCTTTGCAGACTAACTTCGCGATTGCGCTTATACCAGGACGCGCCATAAGATTTATGATAAGCTTTCGCTTTCTCTTTGTCTTTATAAGGCAAAGAGGCTCCTTCTTGTGTTGGCTACACAAAGAAAGAATACCTCATTTTTATCTGAGTTAAAAGTCTGTTGGGCGTAACCTTGGGCGCGGTGATGTATTACGTTCTATAATCGTAGATGGCACATCCGTTTCAATACAATAAAGATTTGCATTAAGAGAAGTAGCTAAATCTTCATTTGCGCGAATAGCATGTTGGCATGCTGCTGCATTTGGTAAAATAAACCTACTGCGCATCCACCCACCATTTATCTCATATTCTAAAACTAATAAGAAGAAATATTCCATTTCATTACGCTCCTGGATGCGTTAAAAATATCGCGTGGGTCGGTGTGGCTCCTCCCAGCCACTTTGCTAAGCCTATTTTCCGTCCCTAGCCCGACCCACACGAAACTCATTTTTGTGGCAATTGCCACTTCTTTATTTCGGCAATCACAATATTTTCACCCACATCTAAAACATATGATATATTTGCGATCGTCATTTTTAGATGGAGCATGCGATTAATCCTCAATGCATTTTGCGATGCACGCTTAGGCCATTTATATTGATATTCTTTTACGGCTTTAGGCGTCCTGGGTTCTCGTGGTTTAGTGAAGTTTTTAGCAAGATCTTCTTTTGCAAAAAGCTTTTGCTTTTTATATCCCTCCTGCTCTCTCTTCATTTCCATAAATTTGCCTAATTCTGCTTCTGTCGGTTTACGCTTTAATACTCGCGTCAAAGTATCAACCATATTAACCATTAAACGGGTGCTCCTGTTACATCCTTATCTTGCTCCTCCAGCTTATCTAACACATGCTTCATGCGCGAATGTATTGCGTCAATATGTGTAATTGCTGCGGTCTGATTTGCTCGTGCTGCTTTGCAGTCTCTTATTGTTAATTCGATATACTTCTTAAGCTGATTTTGTGTCATTTTGCTCCTCTATGTCTCAAGACCATTTGCAAGTTGTAGAAACGTATTGATGCGCTTTCCATTGCATCTTTGTCTGAATTTAAACCAGACTTCATAAATACAGCATTAGCCTGCTGGATGCGAGCCTTTGCTTCATCAAGTTTATCATTAAGTTCTTCTATGCTATATTGGCTGTAGCTATTAATAATACGCTCGTCGTAATCGTTATATGTCATTGCATCACCATCATTGCGTCGATATTCATACCTGCTACAATCATAACAGCGCCGAAAATAATTAGGATCGCGTAATCTGATTTAGTCATTGGTTTGCTCCTATTAGCTAAGTTGACCGCCTTGATTGCGCACTTTTATTTTACGTGGCTTTTCCTGATCCAACTGCTTCATCATTTCATCAATGCGCTGGATGGATTGACGCGCCAGTGCTGCGCTTTTCTCTTGCTCCATAATGTCTTTGATTTCTTCTAATGTGTGTTCTGAAGTAGAGAATGATCTTACTACGAGTGTTTTCATTGGTTTGCTCCTCATTAAAAGTCTTTATAATTCTTTATACTTTAAATATAAAAGCATTGCAAACAAAAAAATGCATTTACAGTTCATATTATTTTTGATAGCAGTCGAATTATGGTAAAACGAGGAGTTAAGTTATGTACCATAAAGAACTAGACATTAGCCATGAAGTGGATCAGACTTCTGTAAAGGCTTTTGCGCAACGCTACAATTGCGATTGCACTTTATTGCAGGAATATGGACCAGCGGGCGGAAATCCGCTTTATTTATTCTCTGCACAAAACAAAACTGACTTGGACAACCTGGTCAACAATATCTATGAAGGGAAACAAAATGATAGATCTAATAAAAAAGATGCATAATCAGTTCGGCATATCACATGCTGAGCTGCCTAACTTCAGCGATGAAGAGCGTCGCTTTCGTATCGCAGCAATGCTAGAAGAATTAAGCGAGTTTACATCTGCTAAGACTAAAGAAGACGAGCTTGACGCATTAGTTGATCTTGTAGTCTTCGCCTTAGGCACAGCAGAACGCATGGGCTTTGCAGATGTATTTGAACAAGCTTATGGTCGTGTAATGGGCTCCAATATGACTAAAACATTAGGAGCGAACAACAAGCGTGGATCTTTTCAGATTGACCTTGTTAAAGGCGAAGACTTTAAGCCTGCAAATATAAAAGACCTAGTAAGTGCAGCAGAATTTGGATGGTAAGGAGATGAAAATGCGTATCCAAGAAACACTTGATTATATGCTTGGCCGTAAAGATACAAGCAATACGTCACCAAAGTCAGTATTTCGTGATATTGGACGAACTAAGGGCGAAAAGCTTACTCGCGAGCAATGTGAGCGCGCAACTATAGCTATAGCCTTTGCGTTGTCTGAAATTAGACGGAGTGAAGATGACAAATAATGTAGCAGATACAGTTGAGCAGCGAGGGTCTCGCTATGGCTCAATGGAGGATAATGCAATATTAACGCAAGCTTTAATGGACTGCGTTTTGCTTAAGGCCAATGCAGGTTTATCCCCTGTACATCTTGAGTGCCTGCATATGATCTTCCATAAAATCTCGCGTATGGTCATTGGTGATCCAATGTATGCAGATAATGCGCATGATATTGCTGGCTACGCTACATTGCTAGAGCAATTCATCAATGAGCAGAATAATGGTTGACATACATAGAAATACAGTTGCGGACATTAGAGAGGCTTTTGTCCGCAAATATCAAGCAGAAGAGCTTTGTATAAATGGCACTGTTGAGATAACGGGTGCTTCATTTATTGCAGATGAGCCTTCTATATTTGGCGAACCAAACCTTGAATATATTGATAAGGAAATTAATTGGTATAAATCAAAGAACCTTAATATTGATGGTCTTGCGCCTAATATACCGAAGATATGGAAAGAGGTTGCGAGTAAAAAAGGCTTCATCAATAGCAATTATGGTTGGTGCATATATAGCAAAGAAAATCACAATCAATTTGCGCAAGCCATTGTGCAGCTAGTAAAGGATAAGCATAGCCGTCAGGCAGTGATGATCTACACAAGGCCTACGATGCACCAGGATGCAATAAAAGATGGCATGCGCGACTTTATGTGCACTAACACAGTGCAGCTATTGATCCGCCAAAATAAACTAGAATATCACGTCAATATGAGATCTAACGACGTCGTCTACGGTTACAATAACGACTACGCTTGGCATAAATTTGTTTATGCTAAGTGCATCGATGTGTTGAGCAAATTCTATACTTTAGAAACGACTGACATATTTTGGCATGCGGGATCTTTGCACGTCTATCCTCGTCACTTTCATCTATTGGAGGATTTATCTTGAGGCAAAGACAAGATTACGCACTGATAAAGACTGCAGAAATATGGGCAGATCTTTCTCGTTGTGAGCGTAGCAAGGTGGGGGCTGTAATAGCTAGGAATGGCAGAATTATAGCAACAGGATATAATGGCACTCCACCTGGTTACGATAACAAGTGCGAAGACTGCGATGGGAATACACGCGCTGAAGTATTACATGCAGAAGAAAATGCTATAGTATTTTGCGCGCGCCATGGTTTGACAACTGAAGGCTGCGATCTTTATACGTCATTGTCGCCTTGTCCTGGTTGCGCAAAAATGATAGCTGCTGCAGGTATAAAGCGCGTTTTTTACAAGACACAATATCGCGATCCAATGGGGATAAAGTTACTAGAAAAGTTAAATGTTGAAGTGGTGCCAATGTAATGAGATTGAGACTTTATGCACCTGACGAGCTGCCTGAGAGGCTTGCGGGTAAAAACTTAAAAGAGGTGGAGAGAGCGACAGGGATTTCCTATCCTACTGTTTATGCTCTTGCACGCGGTGTTGATAAAGATTACCGCATAAAAACACTAATAGCCATGACTGAATGGATAAATCTTGAGGCAGTAATTACGGAAGTAATGGAAGAGTAACATGGTAAATAGTCGCACAAAAGGAGCTGATTGGGAACGTAAGCTGGGCAAGATATTAGAGCTAGAACTCGGCATAAAGTTTTCACGCAACTTAGAGCAGTATCGTAGCGCAGCCGAAGGCGATCTTATACCTGATAACCCTAACTTCCCATTTTCTATTGAAGCTAAGGCATATGCGAAAGGCGTTGGCTGCAAAGATGAATGGTGGGTGCAGGCAAGTAAGGCAGCAGAGCAATGCAATAAAGAGCCTGCAGTAATTTATAAATACAACAACTATAAACCTCGCGCGGTTGTGAGCTTTAATGCTATTAGCGAGATTTTTGGCGAAAGCGCCGGTGAAGACTTTTTAGTCGAAACTTCATTGGAGGGTTTTTGCTACATATGCAGGGAGTTGATGAATAAATGATAGAATATGATCTAAGAAATGCGGAATATAGAGAATATCCTGCAATCAGTTCTTCCGATGTGAAAGCTGCAGCTAAGTCACTAGCTCACTGGAAGGGATCAGAAAGTAAAAGCAGTCCGATCTTTGATTTGGGTACAGCATATCACGAATTATGCTTGGAACCGCATAAAGAGACAATCGTGCGCGGCCCAGAGGATCGCAGAGGGAATAAATGGAAAGAAGCAAAAGCCGAAGCCGATGCTGCTGGTAAATTGCTGTTGACAAGTTCTGATTACGATCATGCAAAAGCTATGGCCAAGTCTGCACTTGCGCAACCGCGTATAAATGCGCTCATAAATGCCGAAGATGCTATGATTGAAGCAAGCATTTTTGTTGATTGCCCTGTGACAGGTCTAAAGTTAAAAACTCGGCCTGATTGCTACGTGCCAAGCAAAGGAACATGTATTGACTTGAAGAGCACCGTAGATGCTGGACCAGGTGAGCGCGAGTTTTCTTCACAATTATGGAAATATAAATATGATATACAGGCGGCATTTTATGCCTACTGCTGCACATTAGCAGATCTGCCTGTCAATTACTTCTGCTTTGTCGCTACTGAAAAGGTAAGTCCATATGCGACCTGCCTCCATGTTCTATCGCGCGAAGTAATGGAGCACGCTCATAGTAAAATGATGAATATTCTTCATCGTATTGCCAGAGCAGAAAAAGAGGGCGAATATCCTACAGATTGGCCTGATTTAAACATGATCCACTTGCCGGAGTGGATGCAGCATGAAAAGGAGGACTAACATGCAATATAAAATAGAAAATGTAGAAGCACTATGGCCGAGAATTAATCGTACATACAAATTTGACAGTGGAGAGCGCAAATCTGTGCCCTGTGATCCAAAAGATCCAGCTGCAGCATTTGATATGGCTTTCCGCATGACTAAAGAGCAAGCTAAAGATCTATGGAATGCTATGTGCAAGGCATATAAAGAAAAAGCAGATCCATCTTGGCCTGACAAACCTACAAATCCCTTTAAAGAGGATGAGGGCTTTTATATTGGCAAAGCTAAGCTCAAAGGCAATTATAACGGTGAACCTACAAAAAAGCCAAAGCAATATGATGCTAAAGGCATAGCATTGCCTGACGACTTTATGCTTACTACAGGCTCAATGGTCAATATAGCTATCACTTTTACACCGTATAATATGCGCGAAGCTGGTGTATCATTAAGGCTTCGAGCAGTGCAAGTGCTACGTTATAACGAACCAGAAGAACGCAACCCATTTGAAGAAGTTGCCGGCTATTCAGGTTTAACAGATCTCACTGCAAATGACTTTGCAGCAGTTCAACCGGTAAAGCAAAATGCGGTTGACGAGATATTCGGCGAAGAAGAACCAAAGCGAGCGCCTACAAAAGCAATGGAGTTTGACGACGAAATTCCATTCTAAAAATCAACGGCCCTGTATTAGGGTGCAGGGCCATTATAAAACATAGGGAAAAGGATATGATGGAGCAGGAAAGAGGGTTTAAAAAAGCATATTGGAGCGAATGGTCTGACAGTATAATTCAGCACTTCAATATGAAAAAACATAGTCGGGAGTGGAAAGGACCTTGTCCTATATGTGGAGGCACCGATCGCTTTTGGATCAATGAATATGAAGGCGAGGTTAAGGTTAACTGCCGCCACAATTGCGATCATAGAGAAATAAAAGATGAGCTACGACGTCAAGGTCTATGGCCTGATAATGAGCGAAGAGAACACTTTAGCGAATATGAAGCTAAGCCATTTAAAGACGAAACCGCAAGGCTTTACCACGAAAAGAAGGGCGTAAAGCTCAATGGAGCAGTCATCGATGGGCAAGATATTGTCATACGCATTATCAACGCAAAGGGTGAGCAGGTAGGAACTCAGACTATACAACCCAATGGCTTTAAGCGCTTTAGCAAAGATATGGTTCAGGAAGCTGCATTTAGCTTAGTTAATGGACCACTGAAGGGCTTATGCTATGTCTGCGAAGGTTGGGCAACAGCTGCATCAGTGAGTGAAGCTACGGGCAGACCTGCTATATTTGCATTAAATGCAAGCAACTTGCCTAAGGTTGTAAAAGCGATTAAAGCGATTAAGCCTGAGATGCAATTAGTAGTTGCTGCAGATAATGACGAACCTGGTTTAAAGGCAGCAGAGGCATCAGGCATTGCATATGCAGTGCCCTCTGGCTATTTAAAGCGTGACTGGAATGATGTTCATGCAGAAGAAGGCTTAGAGGTCGTTGCGAAAGGATTAGAGAACCTCCAATATCCTAAAACATTATTTAGCCATATTAGTGAGCTAAAGCTGAAAAAACCAGAGTGGCACATTGACGGCATATTAGAGAAAAATGCACTTGCAGCTGGATTTGGGGCACCTGCCGCAGGTAAAACATTTGTGCTTCTTGATATGGTCTTGTCGGTTGCGTCAGGTATTGATTACCACGGTCACTCTGTGAACCAGGGAACATGCTTTTACATTGCTGGTGAAGGTCACAACGGTTTTGCGCGAAGGTGCATTGCCTGGGCAAATAGTCACGATGTTGATTTAAATAAAGTGCCGTTCTTCAAAAGCAATAAGGCAGTCGTCATGAATGATCCTCATGCCGTTGATATAATGCACCAAACAATAAAAGAGCTATCAGCGCAATATGGTTCACCGAGCATTGTCTGCATCGATACCGTAGCAAGATCAATGGGCGGTGACGAAAATAGCACCAAGGACATGAACGAATTTGTGCAGCAAATAGATAAAATAAAAGACGAACATGGCTGCACTGTTTTACTTGCCCATCACACTGGAGTTGCAACTAAAGAAAGAGCTCGAGGATCTTCTGCTTTACTTGGCGCATTGGATTGTGAGTTTAAAATTGAGCGCTTCAATGACACAACAACTACCGTCACATTTACTAAAATGAAGGATGCAGAAGAGCCAGAGCAAATGGCATTTTTGAAAGTGCCTGTGACAATGATGACACAAGACGGTGATGAGTTGACTTCAATTGTGTTGGAACAAGTGGATGTGCCTAAGTCAAGCAGCAAAAAATTAAGCGATGTAATCAAGTCAGAATATGATAAAATAGTAGATTTGGAGGGTGAAAAATATGTGTCTAGGACAGCGCTAAAGAAGAATGTCTCACTAGAGACAGGTAAATCTGAACGCACAGTTGACCGGGACATTAAGCGAATGATAGATGTCCAAGAATTTATATTAGATAACAATAAGTTAGCAAAAGCTTGGACAAGTTAGGACACAGTTTGGACATGACTTGTCCTAAATTGCATACTTTGGACAGACAGGACAAATCCCCTAGGATTGTCCAAATGTCCAAGCAGGAGTTTTGTCTATGACCTTTGAGCAGAAATTAAAATCAATTACTTCGTTGGAGGAGCTATATGGTTTTGCAAATCGGCGTAAAGTTTTGCAGGTTGATTTACCAGACTGGACAGATGAAGAACGCGCTATGATTTTGCAGCGTAAGTATGAGTTGGAGCAAGGCAAGATCTAGCGTGCACTTTATGTTTTGTTGCTATATATATTGTGATAGAGTATATACAGCATGGATATTGCTTCATACTCCTCTCTCTGCAGGGCCATCCCTAGCCCTCATGTCCTCCCCTGCCGGCGCAAACCGGTGGGGGTTTTTTATTAGGGCATGTGTGATAATTTAAATTATACGGAGGTGCTTTATGCCCATAGCATTTAAGTTCAACGCTAATACAAAGCTTGTCAATGAGAAGATGAGCAATATGGTGGCAAGGCAAATGCCTTATGCTCAGCAGCTAGCTTTAAACAATACGGCGAAGAACTTAATTGCACGTAATAAGCGGGACATGCGGAAGATCTTTGATAGACCTGCAGACTTCACATTAAAGGCTTTTTATTTCAAAGCTGCACGCAAATACGAGAACAGAGTGACTATTCGGCGTAGAGATATGCAGAGAGGTAAGCATTACCTTGAGGTGCAGGAAGATGGAGGTGTAAGACCCCAGTCAGGATTTGAGAAGGCATTTGAAGCTAACTTGCCTTATGCAGGAATACTTAAGCATATTACGCCAACAGCTGGCACACGATTAGATAAGAATGGCAATATGTCGCCTGGGTTTCGAAGTCAGATGTTATCGGCTATGCGTGTGGCGCGCGATCCGCAACAGCGTAGCAAAACATTTGGCAGACCGAATAAAGGTAAAAAACAGTTCTTCGTGCCAAATACTACAGGCAAGCAGGCTGGTGTTTATCAGAAGTACAAGAGCGGTCGCATTAAAAAGGTGCTGAACTTTCATAGTACATCGATGCGCTATCGCCCTCGCCTGCGTTTTGGCGAGCGTATGCAAATGTATGGCCGCGCAATATTCAAGAAAAAATTGCAGGAAGGCATGCGCCTCGCCCTAGCCACAGCGAGGCTGCGCTAATGGTTCCTTCTAGGCAATGCTGCAATGCGGGTAATTCGAGC
>Ga0255772_10000654_pt1 | contig 34252 bp, 29 predicted proteins | sample 071ome_34_FD_179970 | JGI IMG/M metagenome (GOLD analysis project Ga0255772, IMG submission 179970) | Coastal salt marsh microbial communities from the Groves Creek Marsh, Skidaway Island, Georgia - 071411BT metaG (version 2) | ecosystem: Environmental > Aquatic > Marine > Intertidal zone >...
TTAAATCCTATTTTCTGCTAAGAATATGTAGAGTATATAGCGCATATTACTTAGAGATAAAAGAAGAATTAAATATGTAATACTATATATAATACTATATATAATACTATATATAATACAATATATAATAGTAAATTTACTATTATTTCTGCGCGTATTTTTCTACAAAATTTCAGCATCCAATTTCGGATTTTCTGAATTTCTGAAAATCCGAAATTGATATATAATGTGTAATTAATATGTTCATAATAATTAATAATTATATAAATTTTATTTTATAATATAATAAATGATTATTCAACAAAATACATCACAATATAATTCACAAAATACATCACAATATAAATCACAAAATAAATCACAATATAAATCACAAAATAAATCACAAAATGAATTACATAATATATTACAAAATCAATCACAATATATATTACAAAATACATCACAATATACATCACAAAATCAATCAAACTATTATTATCAAAAAGTAAAGGTGGAAGAACTTTTAAAAAAAGCACAAAAAAAATTAAAATCTTATAAAAAAATACAAATTAAAGTAAAACGACAATTAGAAGCACAACAACAAAAACAATTTAAAACGCAACCTAATGAAAATTTATTATCATTTCTAAAAGAACTAGATAAGAATATAAAAAAATTACCCAAACATATTAATAAATTAAAAAGTCTAAAATTTAAATTGGATTATATGATAGAGTTGCAACAGTAATTAAAGATATACTAAGATTTTTTTCGTATTTATCTATATGTACTATATAGTTTATCATTCCGTTAATAACAGTTAATACAAGTTTTTTTTATACAAATAAATAAATTTATTATAAAACTAAATTTAATATAATCCCAAGAATAATGACAATTATACCTAAATATATCATTCTATGTTTATTATTTAAAAATGTTATAAATGAATTATATGTTATTTGGTTATTTGTTAAAAAATTAATGATATCTTTCATTGTTATAAAAATACCTATAAATATATCATATAACGACTTATTCATAAAATACTTAGATTCTATTTTTTTAGTTTGTTCGTTTTTAGCTAATTGATTTGCTAAATCCAATATACTTTGTTCTTTTTGAATTACTTCACTATATACATTTGATAAATCATTAGATAAATCACCACTTTTCAATAAATCTTTAATACGATTATATTCAGCAATATTAGCATTATCTTTTGATTTAATCATCTCATCAAATAATTGAAATCTATAATCTTTAATTTTAGAATATATCATATCTAATTCTTGTGGTGTTAATGTTTTTTGTTTAGCTATACGAATTAAATCTAAATATGTAAAATCATCAAAGGATTCATCATCTAAGCGTTTCATTATCAAGTTTTTTTCATCATCAGTCAATTGTTTAGATATATTAAGTTGTCTTGTATAACCGGGAACATTTAATTTTCGAAACATTAAATTAGTATCAACTAAACCTTCATCTTTAAATGAAACTTTATTATCATCAATAACTTCAATATTTTCATATATAGATGCTAAATTTCTTTCAATAATAGATAAAAATTTTTGAAATTTTATATTAATAGGTTCATCTGCTTTGATAGATACACTTGATTCATATGCTGCACTATTATATGTTATTGTATGTAAATTATCGGCATTAATTGTTGAAAAAAGATTAAGTGGTATATATATAATAAGATGATTAGGAATATGTGTAAAATAGTGATAATATTTTCCGTCTGAACTTGTTATACCTGCTTTAATATCGTCAGATACATTTTTCATAATATTATCAATAATTAGTTCGCGTTGTTTATTATCAATAATTGTTTCATCAAATTTATTTGGATTTTCAACTGAAATAGTTAGTGGTTTAATATCATTATCGAATGGTTCAATAAGAGCGGAATTAAATGCGATTAGAGACATTATTATTATATACAATATATAATTACTTGTTATTATTATTAATTATTATTATGAAATATAATATTTATATGTAAAAAATATATAAATATAGTATTTTTTATTTTATAAAAGATAAAAGTTATAAGAGATGTTTATATATATATATATTGAAAAAAAAATGCCTTTATGTAATATTAAATCATATACTATTAATTGATAATATTATAGTTAGTAGATATTATGTATCATATTAATAAGACAGATTATGCGAATGTATATAATTATATATCTGATACTATAAAAGAACCTTCAAATATATTAATAAATAATAATATATTAGATAAAATATCATTAAAAAATAAGGATGATATATTAGAAAAGGTTTTAATTTCTCTAAATATCGGTTTATGTGATTTATTTAATATATATCATATATTAGTTAAAGATTTTCACGACTTTTTAGATAAATTAATTTTAGATAATATAGAAAATAATAAAAATGAATATAATAAATATATAAAACTCTTAAAAGTGATAATTGGAAAAATTATATTGGAGTTATCACAATGGGAGAATGATAAACTTGATTTTATAAAAAAATATAAGATTAAAGAATTTAAAATATTATTATCTGATGAAAATATAACTAAATATAGTATAGAAAATATAAAATGTGTATTAAGAAGTATAATGAATAGATTTTTATATACAGAAATATTAATTAATGATATTAATAAATTATGTTTAGAAGATAAATTTGCTTTTACAGATAGTTCATATTGTTATATATATAATAAATTATTTTATTATGAAAGAAAGTATATTCGTTCATATCTTCAGCAAACAAGTATTAAGAATAGTAATACTGTATATAATTTAGAGAATATTAATATGATTAAAGATAAAAAATATAATATATGGTTGCAGCGATATACTTTTAATAGTATATGTGAAAGAATATTAGAAATAATGAAATATACTAATAAATTATCATACGATATAAATATTTTGAAAGAATTGAAATATAAATTATATTCAATTGAATATATATTAAATACTCAATTTGTAGAAGTAAAAAAATTGAAAGAATATATGAAGGAAAAGCGTAGACTTAGATATTTAATAAATGGATATAATAGATTATTTCAGTCATTAAATAAATTATATATAATTGATAATAAATATATACATTCTTCTCAAAATAATAAAAAAATTCCAACTACTTTATTTCAGATATTAGGATTATTATATGAAAAAATATTAATAGAACAATATAATTTATCAAAATCTGTAAATGATACTCAACAATTAGAATCTAATGGCAAAATATTTATAGATTATGAAAATTTTGGTGTGTTATGTAATGTTGATTGTATTAATAAAGATAAAAATGAATATATAGAATTAAAATTGCGTATGAATGATGATTATTATTTTAAAAATAAAAAGGATTTTATTTATAAGTCAAAGCGTCAATTCTTGAAATATGGTTGCCAAATTGCAACATTATTTGGCGCAGGATTAAAATCAAAGTTATATGTGCAATATTATAGTTTATCTACCCAGAATATAGACGAAGCATTATTAAATAAAGAAGATATAACAAATTTAGTGATAGATGAAATAAAACCATTAATGAATAAATTATTGAGAACACAAGAAGAAAACATACATATATTATGTAATAATTTTAATAATTATGTGAATAATTATTTTCATTTATATAGAAATAATAATATAAATAAATCATATATATAAATTCTTCAAAAAGAATTCATGCATTGTCAGTATTATTAGTGAGAAAATTTTTTTTTATTTTTATAAGATGTAAATTATTATGAAATTTATATAATATAATTGATAGAATAATATAGAGAATATTCTGCAAAATCCACGATTCGGATTTTCAGAAATTCAGAAAATCCGAATTTACTTTTGACTTTTCTTTCCTCTTTTCTTTGGCGCAGTAGGTTCTACATTATCTTGTGTTTCTTCATTTCCTGTATCTGATGCCGATACTGCATCATCACACATGCCCTTACAAGCACATTCATTCGCAGCAATCTTTGCTTCTAATTCAGCTTTAAATTCTACACATTTACAAGTATCTTTTACTGTTTGAATACTGTTATTAATAATTTGACGAGATTCAATACAATGGCGTTTTAAATCTTCCTTGAGTTTTATAAGGTCCTCTGCAAGTGATTTAACTTGTTTAAAAAGTGCATCAACTGCTTCATTATTAGAGGATGTAGCAACTGATACACGTGTTCCACCTGATAAATCCGATACGCGTTGTTCAAGAGATGAAAGCTTGGATTGTAGTCCTTTTAATTGTGAATTTGACATATTTAAATAAAAATAAGTTGTATTTTATTAAGTTGTATTTTATTATTATAAATATAATTTTTTTTTATATAATTATATTTTTTTTAATTCTATATCAATATAAAAAAAATGAATAAATATATACTATAATAATAATACCATTTATAATATATTTACTATTCTTTTATAGCCTTAATACATTATGATTATTCCTATCCGCTGTTTCACATGTAATAAAGTTTTAGCGGATAAATGGTACTTTTATAAGAATAAAGTCGAAGAATATAAAAAGAAAAATGTTGATACAAAAGATGATAGTATTTATGATGATTTATTTGACAAGCCAACTATTGAAAAAAAAGTTCTTAATGAATTAGGATTAACTAAAATGTGCTGTGTTCGTCATATGCTGACTCATAGAGATATTATTGATGACATGTAATATATATTGTATATAAAATATTAGTAATATAATTAAATTTTTTTATTTAGTAAAAATAAATAAAAATAAAAAAATAATAAACTTAATTTAATTATGCCAAATAAAAGTGTACAAAATACTAAATCACACATATCTATAGAACATATTAAATATAATAAAAAAATATTAGAAGCGATTGATAGAGATTTATACTTATATGGAGTTATAGAAGTTATACACCGAATGTTGGCTGGGTTATTAGAGTTTTTGTTAGGTGGTATTATAGTAATATATAAAAATAATAAATTAAAAGCTATAACAGGTGCAGGAGAGGCTAAGCATGTTGTTGAATATGATTTATATGAAAAATGGAAAGAACTTAAAAATAATAGTTCTGATATTAAAGCAATTTTATATTTTGACCATAGTTCAGAAAGCGTAAATAAGTTTTTTCATAAAATAACTGATAAAATTCCTAAAAATAAATTAATTAAACTAATAAAAGATGGTATTCTTAAAAAACATATAATACAAAATTATGACCTTTTTTTTACAAAGAAAAAAGAAATAACTCAATTTGATTGGAAAATTTAAAATATTTTTTAATTAACTATATAATGAGTGCATAAACTCATTATCTTCATTTATTTTTGTTTTATTATATGCTGTAATATACTCTGCAATAGCAAATTTAGATAATTCAATTTCATCACTATATATATTTTCTAATATAATTTTAAGATTAATGTTTGATATAATATATTCAATCATTCTTCTAATATCTCTTATTCCTTCATTATTTTTTGATGCTAATATAATTTTTTTTAATATACTTTTTGTTGCTATAATTTTATTCAAACAAAATTGTTTTTCAAGTGATGGCAATAAATATAAATTAGCAATATTAATTTTATCATCTAATGAATATGGTTTAATATGTATTGTTATCATTCTATCACGCAATATCGGATTAATCAAATTTTCATCATTATAAGTAAATATCATAATCGATTTAGATAAATTAATTGGGAATTCTGTAAAATATTTATCAGTAAATTCATTATTTTGTAATGGGTCTGTTAAATGAATCATTAAATTTTCAATTGAACCATCTTTACGATTACTATCTTTACCAATTTTATCTAACTCATCAAAGTAAAAAACAGGATTAGCACATTTACAATCAATTAATGATTGTATAATTTTACCATGCATACTACCAGTATATGTATAACCATGACCATCTAAATGGCTGACATCGTATAAACCTCCTAATGGTATAGATACAAATGGAACTTGAAATGCTTTACATATTCCATCTTTAACTAATGTAGTTTTTCCACAACCCATTGCGCCATGAATTCCTAATATTAATCCATTTGAATTTTCATTTACTATCCATTGAGCTATATAACGGATAATTTGGTCTTTTGTTTCAGTATGACCATATACTGCATTATTTAATATATCTTTTGTATTATATATAAAATTATGTATTTCTTTCATATTATGTTTTGGATTATGATTTCTAACTATATTTAAGCCATCATATTGATTAAATGGAATTTTCATTAATGTATCCATCCATCTATATAATTTATCATAATCAGAATCATTACGACTCATATTATTTAATATGTCTAATTTTTGTAATGCTAATGCTTTGTATTTATTATCCATATTGGAGTTTAATATACGAAATCGCATAGGTATTTCATTAATAATTTTATGTTGAATTAATATATTTTTTTCTTTATTATCGATATCATATTTTTGCTCATTTGATAATTTTTTATAATATATATGTTCGCGTGTATTATATGATTTTTTTAATTCACTTAATTTTTTATCTATTTTTCTTTTCTCTGTATTTGATAATTTACTATATTCATTATTTTCATCATAATAATCCCAATCATTATCATAATAATTTTCTTCATTCATTATATTATTTTCATCATCATATTTTTCTTGTTCTAGTCCTTCTTCATTATAATCATCTTTAGATTTTATCATTTGTAATAAATTTAAGAAACTATTATTATTATTTGTGCGTTCTGGACTACCAAATAATAAAAATTTTATGTTAAAATTATTATAGTCTGTATCTTTATCTTGTTCTTTTTCGTTTATATTATCAATAATTTCATTTTTATTATCAATAATACTATTTTCTTCATTATTATCAATAATAGTATTATTATCTTGAATAATATTATTATTTTCTTTAATAATAGTATTATTATTTTGAATAATATTATTATTTTCTTCACTAACTACATTATTATCTTCAATAATAATATTATTATTTTCTTCACTAACTACATTATTATCTTCTTTATTTTTTTTATTATTTTGTTTAATATTATTGTCTATATTTTTTTTATTAGATTTATCATCTTTTATATTATTTTTAATAGTGCTATTATCATTATTATTGGACTTATTAGGATTATTATTGTTTTTTTTAACCATACTTTAAAGATATACTTATATATATAATATATAATATTATATTACTTTTATATTGATAAAAAAAATATTTTGTTATAATAAAAATAATAAAATAAATATAAATTATGTCATCGTTAGAGTTCGACTCACATGTAGATTGTGTCCAACACATGTTGATGATATTACTTGGAAAGTTAGAGGAAAAGTGAAGCCTAAAAAAAATATATATAAAGATAATTTATATATATATTCTGCTTAAAAAAATATAAAAAATTTTTTGGGCGGGTGTTTGGTGGGTTGCCGGGGCTCCATCTCACTGTTCATCGGCATGTTCCCCCTTTAATATGGAAGATATGTAATAATTGAGGGGGCCCACAAAAGTGTCGCGGACTGGGTCAGTCGCCCAAGAGTCTTCATTGTGACGTTTTTCGAGTGTCAATTCAGGCTTTAACACCCGAAGTTCGAACCACTCTTCTCCTTCTTCATCAGAGTGAAATGTGATTTTGACGTACATTTCACTGTCCCCGCGATAGATGTTTCCGACGTAGTGAACGTCTTTTTTTAACACCACACGAAAGAAGTTCGGGTGGTCACGACACAGCGTGGTCTTCTTTACACTCGGTGAAGAGTTTATTGCCTCTTCCACCATCAAACTCCAGAGGTAATCTTCAACCTGCCGTCGCACCTCAGACGGAAGTCTCATGTGTGTCTTGTGCCAAAATGGCAACGGTAACTACAACCAACATGTAAATATGCATTTTTTTTATTTAGCCTTAAAAAAATTTTTATTACATAATCATGATTAATGTGTGTTAGTAATGTAATGTGATAAGTATTTATGTCATTTTCCACTTTGCGAATTTCTCTTCATAATCACTAATGTATTTAGCTTGTTTTTTTATATCATCATAAATATTATTGATGTCATTAATAAAATCATCTACAATTATTGTGTAAAATATCGTTGTATTGTCTTCTTCTCGTTTTATATAGTCTTCTTCCAGCTTCCGTTGCTCTTCAACTTGATTTCGTAAAGTATCCAAGTTGTTTTTTACTATAAGGATATTGGGCTTTAACTTTTCCAACTCAGATGGTAATATTTTATTATCTTTTATCAATGATTCTTCAAAATTATGTAAATTTTCTTCTAGACTTTTCAAACGCTTAATCCATATTTCTTGCATTTTATTGGAACGGTCCCACATATCATGCACATGCAACATTGAGTCGATGCTTGTGCCAGAATGGCAACGGTAACTACAACATATATATAAATATGCATTTTTTTTGTAGCCTTAAAAAAAAATTATTTATATTAGCATTTTTTTGTTAATTGTTTACAAACATAAAGCACTTGGACTATTTCTGACAAAGTTGCATCCACTTTGCGACAGTTTCCTCATACTTAATAATGTAATTTTCTTGTTTTTTTATACCAGATTCCACACGATCGATTCCTTCTTCAAAATCTTGAAGAACTACTGTATAGTAGTTTTCGTAACATTCATTTTCCCAATCACGTTGTTTTTTAATTTGTTCTAGATAATACTTCAAGTTGTTATATACAGTATCCACATTCTTTTTAATCTTTGGTGTCTCTTTCTTAATGATTGCTTGAAGTTCATTGTATTCTTCAAAATTATCTATATGTTCCAGATTGCGCCTTACATCGTCCAAACGACATAACAAATGCGTCGCTAACTCAGAATTGTCATTTTGCCTCTGATGTACATACAACATTGATTAATGTATTACACTATGAAAATGTATGCGTGTGTAAAAATGGCAACGGTATATAAAAAAATTATTTATATTAGCATTTTTTTTTTAGCCTTAAAAAAAAGTTTTTTTACATATAATTAAGCAATTTTTTTTAGCCGCACACAAGCCTTAAAAAAATATTTTCTACTACACACTGTTATTCTGTGGGCGTATGTGGGTGCAAGCTGAGTGTAAGTATCTTAGTTCATGACATACTTACACTCAGTCCAAGCCCGCCGTGCCTCTAAAGCAGCTTTTTCAAGCTTTTCTAGTTCTTCTTTGCGAGCCTTGGCTTCCGCTGTCGCAAGAAAAAGCATTTCTTGCGCATCATCACCCGCTGCTTTTGCTCTTGCTGCTTCATCAGCAGTTTTCGCTGAGGAATACGCATTGTATTCCGCTAGCACTTCATCTACTGCTGCATTGGCGGTATTTTGTGCTGCTTTCAAAGCTGCTGAAGCACGTGCTGCAGCTTCATCTGCGATGCGTGATTGATTTTCACGCTCTAGAAGTAGTACAGTTCGATTTACTGCGTCCAAGTTAGCTTTTGGCTCATCCGCAAGATGAACCGCATTTGCAAGGATGGATGTTGCAAATCGCATGTTGCTTGTGCCAAAATGGCAACGGTAAATAATACCAACATGCAATATAGCATTTTTTTAGCCTTAAAAAAAAATTATATTTTTTTTTTCATTACACAGGAGTGTGTGGGTCGTGTATGGATGAAAGTGAGTGTATAAACAGCATGCCTTTGAACATTCACTGTACAATGAACATTCTCAGACGGGCTGTTATTCTACACTAGATTGTGTTCGTCTCGTTCGCCAAGAAGGCGCAGCACCCAGTTGCGCAGCATATCCACTGTTCTGTGGAGCATAACCGGGTTGTCCATCGGGAGATTCACAGTGATGTCGATATCGACGGGTACACCCGTACTGGAGTCCGCAAGTTCTACACCTACACCATCGTCTGAGATGGTTTCTTTCAGGTAAACTTTTTCTTTTATTGGGATGAACTCACGGGGACCATCACCACTGCACACAAAGGACCCTTCTGCGTACCCTTCTTTTTTTTGGGAGGGTATTAAGCGGAAGAACAGTGTACTCCCGCAACAAGTGAACCCAATGACAGGATGCCTGTCCTGGTCCATAGTATACGTTGCTGACATCCCCGCCATCATAGCATGATGGATAATGAAGTTCACGATACCGAATATATCACTCGGGGCGTACAGTGGTTTGTCAATATCCTGTTGCTCTCCATTGGGAGAGTCCATGTTATGTGTGATTAACATCAATATGCCAAAGAGACTTGGCAACGAAACACACGGAGATCTGGACTCCTCCATCGCGGTTCCCGTTGGGGGCTTGTGCCAAAATGGCAACGGTAAATAATACCAACATGTAAATATGCATTTTTTTTATTTAGCCATAAAAAAAAAATTATATCAAAATTTTAGTCTTAAATAATAATTTTTCATGGTATAATAATTGGTAAATTATTATTTATTAAATTTATTTCACCATTAGAATTAAATTTAGTTGATATTGCTAATAAATTAACATTATTTTCTTTTATTTCTTTTAATGTATTAACAAATAATGGGTCGTCTATATATGGTTGTAATTCTTTAACATCATCTCTCATAACTACAAATAATATATATGTTTCAATATTTGTTTCTTTGGCTATTTTTGATAAATGTTTCATATGGTCTATTGCTCTTTGTGATATTGTATCACTTTTTTTTGCTCTAAATCCTTTCGGGAATATAGCTATTTTTTCATTATATTTTTTTCCAATTGATATATCTATATTTTTTTTTTTATTTATTTTTTCTTCTTTTTCTGTAATATTTTCATAATCTGCTAATACAACTGATTTAACTTCTATTATCATTTGCTTTCCTGTTTTATTATTTATTGCTGTAAAATCAAATATTGAATGATTTCTTTCGTTATTTTCTAATTTTTCATTAATACCTTTTGTTTTATCTTTTATAAATTTATATTGACTTTTTAAACTTCCTTTTTTAATGTATAATTGTGGTAATAAATTATTATTCAATATTGATTTAGCAATTATTTCACCATTATCTGGATTAATTCCAATTAATTGCTCATTACCATTATTATCATTACATATTGCTATTTGAGCTTTAAATAATGATTTTATTTTACTATTTTTAGGATTTTGTGTTATATATAATTCTTTTTCAGGTGCTAATAAACCGCAACATTTTTGTGCTTTTGAATGACATATATTATTGCCATTTATATAATAATTTAAATATATGAGATATGGTGATTTATTTCCATTTATAGGTCGAGGAATGATAGAAGTTTTAATTAAATTAGGTAATTTATATATAACTTCATACATAGCTAAATATTTATTTATTTTTTTTTTATAAAAATATGTATATATGTTTATATAAATATATTGTCATTTTTTTTTATATAAAATAATATTACCAATAAATAAATAATTTAAAAAATAAAAGTTAAAATATGAAAATTGCTTTTTATTTATTTACAAGAGACTTACATATTAATAATAAATTTATTGAAATATGTGAAGAAAATAATATTGTAATTCCAATGTTTATTTTTACACAACAACAAATTTCTGATAAAAATAAATATCGTTCTATTAGAAGCATAATATTTATGATAGAATGTTTGCAAGAGTTATATAATGAATTAAATAATAAATTAAACTTAAATTTATATTATTTATATAGTGAAACTTATGAAAATATATTTAATAATAATTTTCAATTATTTATAAAACAATTATATAAAATTAACGAAAATATTGACTTAAATTTTTATATGTGTAATGATTATACTAATTATGCACAACAAAGAATTAAATATATTAAAGATAAATGTAATTTAGTAAAAATAAAATTTAATGTATTTGAACATATATGTTTATTTCCGCCAGGAACAATTTTATCTGGCACTAATACTACATATCGTAAATTTACCCCTTTTTATAATAAATGTATATCAAATATAAATATTATTAATGAATATCCATATTCTAATGATATTTCTAAATTATTAATAACAAAATTTAGTAATAATAAAAATAAAGAATATATAGATTTATATAAAATTATTAATAATCATTTCTCAAATAATTATAATATTAATATTAATGATATTTTATATAATTCAGATAAAGTAAATATTACAAAAAAACAATATAATGAATTATCAACTAATATGTTTATACATGGTGGTAGAAATAATGCATTAAAAATTTTAAAAAATATATCAAAACAATATATTCTTGAATATGAAAGTAAAAGAGATGTTCTTACATATGAAACTACTTCTTTAAGCGCATATTTAAAATATGGGTGTATTAATGTTAAAGAAGTTTATCAATATCTTAAAAAGATTGATTCTATAAATTCTGCATTATTTAGACAATTAATATGGAGAGATTTTTATATGCATATATCAAATGAATATAAACATATAATTTTTAATGGTAAATCATTTAAATCAGATTATGATAAAATTATATGGACTTTTAATAAAGAAAAATTTAACGCGTGGTGTGAAGGAAAAACTGGTTTTCCTATTATTGATGCATGTATGAGACAATTAAATACAACTGGATATATGCATAATAGAGGTCGTTTAATAGTTTCATCATTTTTAGTAAAAAATTTATTAATTGATTGGAGACATGGAGAAAAATATTTTGCACAACAATTAATTGATTATGACCCACATTCAAATAATGGAAATTGGCAATGGGTGTCTGGTTCAGGTGTTGATAGTCAACCTTATTTTAGAATATTTAATCCTTATAGTCAAAGTTCTAAACATGATATTAATGCTTTATATATAAAAAAATTTATACATGAATTAAAAGATATTGAGCCTATTTATATACATAATTGGAATAAATATTATGATAAATATGTTAAACAAAATATATATATTAAACCAATTATTGAATATAATAATAATGAATTTAAAGAATTATATAAAAAATATTTAAATTAAACCGGAAATATCAGATCTTAATAGCTGTAAAAACCCTTAATAGCCTTAAATTGTGATAATAATAATAATATAATTATTTATATAAATAAAATTACACATATAAAAAAAAATGCCTATATAAAAATATATTAATATATATATTAATTATAAAACATTTAGTTGAGTTTATTTTTAAGTTTATAATATGTCAATTCATCCGGAACTTTCTTATGATAGAGATATTAGTCAAGTATCAGGAATACAATTTACATTACAAACTCCAGAAGAAATAGTGGAGCATTCAGTATGTGAAATTACAAGAACTGATACATATAGTGGAACTGAACCTGTTATTGGTGGATTATTTGATGCTAGAATGGGTGTTGTTTCTGCTGGTGCTAGATGCAAAACATGTTTTCAAACATATACATATTGTCCGGGGCATTTTGCTCATTTAAAATTGGCAATGCCATGTTATTGGTTGCCATTTTTTGACACATGTCGTAAGATAATAAAATGTATATGTATAAATTGTTCTAAATTATTAATTAGTCCAGAGACTTTATTAAAAGAACATGTAATAACTAAAAAATTGTCAAATCATAAAAGGTTTGATAATATTGAAAAATATATTACTAAATCAAAGATATCTTCGTGTCCACATTGTGGTTCTGAAATTGCTGAAAAAATTTTAAAAAGTTTAGACAAATTTGTATTAACTTTAACATTTAAAGCACAAGACGAAGAAGAATCGCGGATCCATGATTTACATGCAGATGAAGCATTAGTAATATTTAATAATATTCCGGAAGAGGATATGGAAATATTAGGATTTCATAATAATTATAATCCTCCGAGAGCAATGATAATGACTGTAATGCCTATTCCCCCGCCGTCTATGCGCCCATCAGTTCGTTTTGACACGGGTCAGCGTTCAGAAGATGATTTAACACATCAATTATCTAATATTATTAAAGCGAATAAATTATTGGCAGATAAGATTAAGAGAGTTGAAGAAGGTGGTGCAGGAACAGCAAGTCGTGAAGAGATTAATCGCCGCTTACATTCTCTACAACATGCATTATTTGTGTATGTAGATAATAATAACCCGAATATTCCATCAGTAAAACAGCGTATGGGTGGTCGTCCATTAAAGACATTACTTGAACGATTAAAAGGAAAGGAAGGGCGTTTTCGTAATCATTTGATGGGAAAGCGTGTAGATGTTTCGGCTCGTTCTGTGATTACGCCAGACCCAAACATTGGGATTAATGAATTAGGTGTGCCATATAAGATTGCAATGAATTTAACAGTTCCTGAGACGGTAAATAAATACAATATTGAGGAGTTAGATAAATATGTGAAGAATGGTCCTAATATTTATCCTGGTGCGAAATATGTGAAACATACAGATAAGAATATTACAGTGATTATTCGTGAGAAGAATCAAAGAAAATTAGAGATTGCTATAGGTGATGTAGTATATAGGCATATGAAAAATGGTGATGTTGTATTATTTAATAGACAACCATCATTACATAGAATGAGTATGATGGCGCATAAAGTGCGTATTATGGATTATAATACATTTAGATTAAATGTTTGTGTAACTCCATGCTATAATGCTGATTTTGATGGTTGAAGATTCATTTCTATAGCCATCAACAGGGAGCGTGAAAAGCGTGATACTCCCTAGTCGTTCATCAACTTTACATACGGCGTTTAAAGAACGGCAAGATTAATATCTTGCTGTTGTTGAAAAGAACGGCGAGACACCTTATAATGACGGGAAACTCCTTAGAGCCAAGACTACCACTTCTTATGGGAAACTGTAAGAAGGAACTCGGGTAATGACCGAAACCAATGGTAATAACGTCTTGGATTGGACAATCCGCGGGTAAAGTTCCTAAGTTCGCTATGGTTAGAATATGGGACTCCCTCAACGACGCTTCTTCGGAAGGGGGATGTTAGGAGAACATCTCTGCACGGGTGTCGGTTGGCTGTGAAGACCTAACCAGTCTGAGCTGGCTTAAGATACAGTCTACTCCTTATGGAAACATAAGGTATCAAGGGATGAAATGAATATGCACTTGCCAATTTCTAAACAAACAGAACATGAGTTGTGGAGTTTGGCGTCAGTGCAATCACAAATCTTATCACCGAAAGATGCATCGCCAATTGTTGCAGTAGTTCAAGATGTGCTTTTAGGAGTGCATAGAATTACCAAAGATGGTGTAGCATTATCGAATAAGCAATTTATGAATATTATCTGTAATACGAGTAAATTTATGGGTGATGTATATAATTATCCATATAATAAGATTCATACAGAGAATTTATTAAAAGAAGATTTACGAAGTGGTCATGAATTATTATCTTATATTATGCCGAAACATATTAATATTACATTAAATAATAATTCGTATAATGAAGATAAAGAGGATAATGAGCGTTTAAATAAAGTTATTATAGAGAATGGTATAATTAAACAAGGGACTTTTGATAAGGGAATTTATCAGAAGCATACTCGTGGTTTAGTTCATACAATTTATAATGAATATGGTCAAGAGGTAACTGCGGATTTATTCGATGATACACAAAAGCTGGTGTGTAATTGGTTAGTGTATTCAGGATTTTCTGTAGGTATTGGTGATTTAATGGTTAAGCCAGATGTGCAAAAGCAGATGAATGAAGAATTGCGTAAGATTGATGAAGCTGCAAACGCATTAATTGTTAAATTACATTATGGTCAAATTGAGAATAATTCTATTGGATTAAATGATAATGAAAATTTTGAAGCAGAAATGATGAAAGTTCTGAATAAAGGAATGAGTGCTACTGAAAAGATAGGATTAAAGATGATTGATGCTGATAAAGATAATCGTTTAATGAATATGATTAATGGTGGTTCAAAAGGTTCGAAAGCAAATGTTAAACAAATTATTTCTTGCTTGGGCCAACAAGATATTGAAGGAAAGCGTGTTGGCTATGGATTTGATGATAGGACACTACCACATTATAGAAGATTTGACGATTCTACCCACTCGCGTGGGTTTATTCGTAATTCATTTATTAAGGGATTGAGTCCTCAAGAATTCTTCTTTCATGCAATAGCAGGAAGGAATGGACTCATTGACACAGCCGTAAGAAGTTGCAGTGCGGATACATCCGTTAAGCTACATTTACAAGGCCGTAATTTACAAACTAAGATTGGTGAATGGATTGACAATTTAATGGAAAAACATTCAACAAATATTGTCAATTACGGCCCTGAACAATTTAATATGGAATTACTTGATATTGAAATATTAGGTTATGATGTATTAATTCCAACAGGTGATGAATATGGTAATATTAGTTATGAAAAATTAACAAAAATTACAAGACATGACCCAACTAAAGACTTATATAAGATTAAAACTGCAAGTGGCCGAACAGTAACTGCAGTAGATACAGAATCATTTATAGTTTGGGATATAGAACAAGAAAAATTTGTTCCAATTAAATCTTCATTATTAGAGGTCGGAAAACATAAATTACCTAAATCTTTAACTATTAAAATACCAGATTCATTAATTGTAAATGAATTTAAATTTGATAAATATGTATCCAAATCTGACGTATTATATGGCAGTGAATTAATTAAAGGTAGAGAATTTTATTATTCTAATACTGAATTAAATGAAAAAGATAAAATACTTGAAATTCTTAATACTTTTGAATATCCAGATATTCAACCTGGAACTTTAAAATCAAAAATTTTAAATCAAAATTATAAGAATGGATATATATATAATAGTGCAACAATTAGCAAGTCTGAACCAATGCGTATACCAGATAAGTTTGATATGAATTATGAAAATGGTAAAATGTTTGGTATTTATGTTGCCGATGGTTGTAGTGATATTAAAGCTAACTCTGTTCGTATTTGTAATAAAAATAAAAATATTCAAGCTTTTGTTAGACAATGGTTTGATAATTTAAATATTTATGGAAAAGTTAGTAAAAAACAAAATCAAAAATCTGAAACATATAGATTTTATTCAAAACCAATGGCTGTTCTATTTACTAAAATGTTTAGTCATTTAGCAAAAAATAAAGTTATACCAGAAGATTTCTTATATGGGTCAGATGATTTTGTAAAAGGATTCTTATCAGGATATTTATCATGTGATTGTTGCTATGATTATTCAACAGGCGTGATATCTCATACAGCATCTCCAAATATTGCATTAAATATTACATTTATGTTAAATAGATTTGGTATTCATACTACTCATTCTATTCAAACAAAGAAAAGAGAAGAACATCATAGTGATAGAAATGATATAAGAATTCCTATAAAATATTATAGTAAATTATCTGAAATTATTGAAATTATGGATGAAGATAAAGAATTAGCATTTGCTGAAATTCTTTATAAAAATTCAAAAGATAATGGTGGTAAAGACTATTGTTATGAACAATATGAAGAAATTAATGATATTTTATTAGATGAAATTGTAGATATTACTACTTTGCCAAGTAATGGTGAAAAAGTGTATGATGTAACTGTTCCATCAACATTAAATTTTATGTTAGCAAATGGATTAGTTATTCGCGACACTTCCGAGGTCGGATATTTGCAAAGAAAGCTCATTAAAGCAATGGAAGATGCGAAAATCAATCATGACTTAACAGTTCGTGATGCATTAGGCAATATAGTTCAATACTTATATGGAGAAGATGGAATTAATTCTATTAAATATGAACAACAAGTTGTTCCATATATTGAATTATCGCCTCAACAAATGGAAGACGAATATCTATTAAGTTATAAAGATGAAAAATTATTGTCTTCTATTTTAACGAATGAAGCATTTGAAGAATTTGATAAAGCTGATAATAAATTTGATAAGTGTATTGAATTTTATGAACAAATTACAGAAGATAAAAGAGATTTAATTGTTAATGTATTTCGCAGGGAATACCAAAAAACATTGTTTTATCCAATTAGTTTATCGAAATTAGTTAATAATACTAAAATCTTATTTAAAACAAATGAAATTAAGCGTAAAAGTGATTTAAATCCTTTATATATTATAGAGCAATTAGAAAAATTAGAAGATGAATTAAAATTAACTGATTTAAATAATGCTAATAAAAATATGGGATGCTTACTTAGAGCTTATTTATCACCAAAACAATTAATCAAGAAATATAACTTTGATAAAAAGATATTTAATTATATGATTGATAAAATAAAGATACAATTTAAGAAAGCTATTGCACATCCGAGTGAAATGGTTGGAATTGTATCAGCTCAATCGATTGGTGAGCCAATTACACAGCTTACGTTAAATACTTTTCACCATGCGGGAAGCTCTGGAGGAGGGCATCAAACAGTCCGAGGAGTTCCCCGAATTAAAGAAATCTTTAGCTTTTCCCATAGTATTAAAACTCCATCAATGTATATTTATTTGATAGATGATTTTAAAACAAATTTACAAGTAGCAGAAGAAGTTAAAAACCGTATTGAATTAACATATATGAAACAAATAGTGAAATCATCAAAGATTTATTACTGCCCAAAATCGCAGATAAAAAATATGGAAGGATATGATGATTTTATGCAAATGTTTGAATTATATGAAGAATATAAAACTGGAGATTATACAGAATTATCACCATGGTTTGTAGCATTTGAATTTGACAAAAAGAAGATGTTTGACCTACAAATCCATATGATAGATATAGAATATGCATTAAGTGAAAAATTGAAAGAAAATACTAAATTTAAATTAATGTATGTTCTAAGCGACGAAAATGCTGATAAATTAGCATTACGTATTAATATTCTACCTGAAAAGATAGAAAATGATAATATTGAAGGAGAATTAAAATTACTTCATTCTCATATATCAGAACTACTTATAAAAGGTATAAAAGGTATTAAGAAAATTGCATTAACTAAAAAAGATTTTATGGAATATAATGATGATACTAATACATTTGAGAAAGCATATGAATGGGTTCTACAAACTGATGGAATCAATATGGAAGAAATTTTAGCAATGAATCAAATTGATGCATCACGGTTATATTGTAATGATATTAATATAATGAACGAAATATTTGGTATAGAAGTTGCAAAACAATCATTCATAACAGAATTACATGATTGTCTATCATCTACAGATGTAGGCAATAAACATATTTCACTATTAGCAGATATTATTACTGCAAAAGGAACCTTAGTATCTATTGACAGACATGGTATTAATAAAAGCGATATTGGACCACTGGCTAAATGTAGCTTTGAAGAAACAAGCACTATGTTAGTAAATGCCGGAATCTTCGGCGAATATGATAATATGATAGGTGTATCTGCAAATATGATGTTAGGACAAATTCCGAAATGCGGAACTGGAGATACTAAAATATTAATTGACGAAAAGAAATTACATCTATTGAATATTAAAGAACAAAATACAATATCAAATGATGAAGGTATTAATGATATAGTTATTGATGATGCATTTAAAGATGAATTCTTTAGTGTTATGGAGATTAAAGATAGCAAAGCTCCAATAGAAATGGAAAAGTTTGCTTAAATAAATATAGAATCTACATCATTATCATAGCTTAATTTAGTGTAATATTTTACTATATTGATAAAATGATAGATAATAAAAAAAAAATTTTTTTTCAACAATTTCTATAATTATTATATTTTATAGAAATTATTATAATATTTCTTTAAATCCCCCTATAAAAAAAATAAAACTAAACTTAAAGGCTGACTTACGCAGCAATTATCTCACAAAGGTGTAAAAAAAAAATGCCTATTTATTATAAAAATATTAATTACCGTTGCCACAGCACAATAGGAGCAGTATTGATTTAATACACTATGGCAACACACAGTGAAATTGTTTATTACATTAATGAAAAAAGAAACACAGAAATCTGCTCTAAACTATCGTGTAAAAGAAAAATCCATAATTGCTCTATTCATGGCTGTAATGGTGAATGTATGCATTGCAACAGACATTGTGTGCATTTTCATATTAATGATTTATTGAAATTTCCAATTGAAAGTATTATAGAAGATTGGATTATTCGAACACATAATTGGACCAAAACATTGAAAATCATTAAATCAAAGACATTAAAGAAATTACAGTTTATAAAAATTATTGATAAATACTACTATAAAAAACTTGATACATTAAAAAAGATAGAATACAATGAGTTGCTATGTATATAAAATAAAAATAGAGTTTATGAAGATAATAAAAAGTTATGAAGAAATGAATGCTTTATTCATATGGCTAAATAATGAATATAGACTATATAATATATTATAGTTTATATAATGCCGTGTTTCTTCAATTAAATATAATATTACTATTAACAGTATAAATTATTAGTAATATTTTATATTATTTTATATTATTTTATATTATTTTAATTTTTTTTATTCTTGTTTAAAATTGTATTTACAACACTACTCATTGAAACTTGTGCTGGTGCTTGTATAATGAATTGCCTCATATCGCGATTATGACCAATTTGAACTAATGCTTTTTGTTTCTTACCATTTGATAAACTATTAATAGATGAAAAATTAGTATTCATATGTCCTGTTTGTGGATTAAATTTACTAATTGCGAAAGCTTTTCTTTGCCTAATAAATATGGTAGGTTGTGTACGTTGTGTATGTTGTGTAAGTTGTGTAGGTATTAATGTTATAGATGGTTGTAAAGATAATTTATCTTTTACTTTTGTGTCTTCTGTTGGTTTAATAACATTAACTAATTTATCTAATTTTTTTGTGGCTTTATCAATTTTATCTTGATATTTTTTTTTAGCTGAATCAGTTTTTAATGTTTTTTTCTTTTCTTTAAGTTTTTTAATATCACTTTTTAACTTATCAATTTGTGTATTAGCAGCACGTTTGTCAAGTTTAGATGCTTTTGCCACTGCTTGTGTCTTCTTTGATGGTTTAGATGCTTTAGGAACTGCAGGTTTTTTTTTTGATGGTTTGGAAACACCACCTAAAGTTATAGATTTATGAATATTAGGAATAAGAGATTTAATAGAACTTCTGGGCGATAACATAATAATATACTTATAATAATTATATTATACTATTTTAATTATAAGAAATAAAAAAAATTATAATATAAAAAATAATTATATTTAATAAATATAATAAGTAAATACAAATAATAATTTTACACTTAACAAATAGTTTTTAATGTCAAATACTTATAATGACTTTACAGAAATTTTAAATTTAAATATTAAAACAGCGTATTATGAAAAACATGGAGAATTTCCTAATGATATTAATTTTGTAGCAATTCGTGATTATTTTATAGATGAATCACAAGCTCGTGTAAATGATAAATTCGATGTATCATTTGTATCTTATACAAATGTATATAATTATATTGATGCAACATATACTGTTATTGATATAAAAGATACTGATACAAAAAATATAGTAAATCAATATATTTATTTAGATGACCCAACATATTCAACTGCAAATTATAACTATGATGTAGTAATTAATGATGTTGAAAGTTTAGAGACAAGATATAATCCACTTAATTTAGGCAATGGTAAAATAGTAATGACGACTAAGAATATCTATAATAAAATGAATAAAATATATATTAGCACATTATTTGAAACAAATGATACAGAAGATTATAATAAAAATACAATTGAAACATTTAATAATATGAATTATCATTTATATTCATATAATAATACATCACTTACTATTAACAACTACAAAGAAAAAATAAATATGTATAATGGTAAATTTATTAAAACATATAATTTTACAAGAACAAATACAGTAAATATAACAGGCGAAGCTACTGAATATACTTATTCTATAACTGATACAACAATGACATTACGTCAATTTCCATATTGTTCTCTAAAACGAATAAGAGTATTAGCAAACGCGACTAATGTATCACCAGTTAATGAACCAGACCCATTTGTCTTTTTACATGAAGTTTTAACATCAGATAATATTAATGAATATGTATATTCAAATGATTTAGTATTAAATACTCATAACTTACAATTTTTATTCTTTAATGTAGAAGGTAAAGTTGAAAATATAAATGATGAAAAGAAATTATTTACAAATTATAATACATATATATCCAAATCAGGTGTATCATCTATTAGCGGCTATGAACAAAGAAAAGAAAATACACGATTAGGATATAATAAATTAACAATAACATTTACATCATTAGGTTCTGGAAATTATGAAGTTGATTTTTATATTCTTGGAGTGCATATGAGTCAATATGATTTTAGTCGTCCAAGAATAGAAAGTAAGAAAATTTTAGTAAATATTTTAAATAATATAACTACACAATATATTAAAACTAATTTATATGATGCAGCAGATAATGTAGGCGGAACAAGTTCGACAACTACATTAACTGAACCATTTGCAGTAAATGGTTATTATCCATTATATAGCACATCAGAAGGAGCTTTATCCCACAATAGTTTAACATTTGATACATATCATACATTAATTTATTCTATTCAAGAAGACTCAATTTCATTAACAGATGTTGATTTTGAAAATTATAATAGTAAGAGAAAGGTTATATTATATCGCCCAACAGGTTTAATAGAACAAATAAACGAAACTAATTCTGTAGACCAAACACATTATTATAATGCAAAATATGTTATATCAGCTACTCCAGTTACAAATATTGATAAATCAGATTTAGAAACATTAATAACAAACCCAACAACATCAAGTATAACATTTTTCGAAGCATTTACAGATAAAATAATTACAGAACATACATTAAGTTGGAGTAAAATATGGAATAGTTTAATAGAAATTAAGCAAAAATCGACAAATACGAGTGCACAGACTCAGTCAATAAATCATATTAATAGATTAATTAAGTTATCATTATATAATATATATAGTTTAATAAGAAATGATATAAATATAGATATAAATCCTCTTAATTTGTCAATTTTAGATTTAGATGGTTCTATATATTGGGCTGGTGAATTATGGGTTATTCCGACATTAATATTTTTACAGCCTGATGTAGCAAAAACAATAATGAATTTCCGGTATAAGCAATTAGAAAATGCTAAAAGATTAGCAGCAGCACATGGTCATAAAGGTTCAAGATTTGCATATAATGAGAACGATATAGCATATAATGATGTATATTGGTCTGCAGAACCATCTATTTATGTGTTTAATACTGCATTAATATCTATAAATGCATGGAATTATTTTAGAGTGACAGAAGATTTAGATTGGTTAAGAAATAAAGGATATGATATGATAAAAAATAATGCAGATTTTTTAATGAGTAAAATAACTAAATATTATTCAAATGCACATGCGATAAATTATTATAGTTTAGAAGATATATTATCAATTAATTCTACATCATCAAAAAATAATAACTTTATATCTTTATATTTTACAAGAATGGCTATAAGATATGCATTAGAAGCGACATATTTATTAGGATATACTGCTCCATCTACATGGAATACATTTTACAATGGATATATTCAATTACCAATATATATAGATGGTAAGATATGTATAGATGATAGCGAATTAAGTTCATATATAAAAGCTTATGAAAGTGCGACAATAGGAAATGAAGAAACAGATGGTAATAATGCATTGAGTGAATTAAATATATTGGAGCCATTAATTGCGACACATCCATATTATAGTCATATGTTGTATAATGAGCAAATTAACGTATATGTAAGTGAGTCGCGTATATTTACATTGAATGGTGATCAATATTTATTTACGTCATCTGAATTAAATAAAAATATTAATGCATATAAATCTAAGATAGCGAATGCATATTCTACAAATATAATAAACTTAATGTTATTAGGATTTAGCAGTATTTCTTATGCACAATCATTGCCATTAGTATCTGCAAATGCGCAATTAGATATATTTGAGAAGAAATTGGCTTTAGGTATAAATATGACAAGTAGTTTACCATGGAATAATTTTATATCATTGAAAGATTTAAATAGTTCTGGTGAAAAACTAAATGATATATCAACATCATGTCAATTTATCTTATCATTCTTAACATATATAATGAATTTGAGCATAACAGGTGGTGTAAGTGTGAATGGTTCAGTATTTGAACCATTTAGAATAAATACATCGAATGAGACATTAACAGCGGGTAATTTGCCGACAACATGGGAAAGTGTCTTATTGAGAATAAGACAAGCAAATAATGATACTAAAAAGATTGAATCATTTAACATCCAATAAATAAAAATGATTGTATATTTTTTTCATAATCTGATTATTTATGTATATTTATATAAAGATAAAGATTATATATTTATGTTATTAAGAAAATTATTTTTACAATATTATTGTTTATATAAAAAAAAATTTTTTTTTGTTTCTGCACACTTTCAATTATGTGAGTGTTGTATGTTCGCTGTGTTCGTCATGTGTTTGATCCTCGAATCACACTTCGAGGATCTGCTCTCCGTTCCCTATGAAGCGGTTTGGCCCCGCCCCACTGCTCCCTTGCTGAGGGACAAGATCCTCTCGGTGCCGGAAGTTGATTCGGCACCAGGCAACCAGGAACACCACCCCCAGAAATATAAGCAGCACTGCAACTAGCTGCTTGAAGGAGGACGACGTGTATACAGCGGTGAATGGGACACTCACAACCCCACTAGCCGACGCCAACCCCGCTTCAGTCGTTGTCGTCGTCGTCGTCGTCGTTGTCGTCGTCGTCGTTGTCGTCGTCGTCGTCGTTGTCGTGGTCGTCGTCGTCGTCGTCGTCGTCGTCGTCGTCGTCGTGGTCGTCGTTGTCATCGTAGTCGTTGTCATCGTCGTCGTTGTCGTCGTTGTCGTCGTCGTCGTCGTCGTCGTCGTTGTCGTCGTCGTCGTCGTCGTCGTCGTCGTCGACATGGTCGTTGTGGTCGACGTCGTCGTCATGGCCGTCGTCGCGGCGGCTGGGGGGTCGTCGGCTTCGTCGGGGTCGTCGACTTCATCGGAATATTCGACTTCTTCGGAATCCTCGGAATCCGAGGACACAGGAGACGGAATATGACCGTCTTCTTGCAAGTGCTCGACTAAAGCCAAGAGCGTCAAATGGAAGGTGTTACCATCCAGCTGCGGAAGCTTTGGCCAGTTCTCGGTGTCCGCTATCATCCCCGGGATTATATCCCGAGGGAGCTCACGAGACTTCACGTATGCAAGAGCACGGAGAAATAGATCCTCCAAAGTCCCCACATCCGTACGACGGATCAATGCGTGAAACGCCCCCATGGAGATAGGCCATTTAACCGACGACGTGCAATTCATAGCATGTGCAACGACATAGCGGAACAAATGCCCAAAAAGGTGGTTAGCGTTGTCATCGCTGTCGACAGCTCTCATGGCGATGTCGTCCCGAGCGACGCAATTGGTCACGTTTTCCAGTGCGGACAACGTGCCAAACAAGCGCGGCTGCCAGTTCTCTTGGCACGAGGAACCAATGTCACTTCCTATGTAAAGGACGTGACATTTAATCGTGTGCGTAAGCTCCCGTGTGTGTGTCAGCCCGCGCGTGTCTGTCAGCTCCCGTGTGTGCGTGAGCCCGCGCGTGTCTGTCAGCTCGCGCCGCGGTAATGCGCACACAATCGCAAAGACTGCCCAGAAAAGACGACCGACTCCCATCTGCGCTTGTGCCAAAATGGCAACGGTAACTACAACCAACATGTAAATTTGCATTTTTTTTATTTAGCCTTAAAAAAATGATATTTTAATTCATTCGTGAACGTGCGTAATCTGAATGTTTCTGTGTGTGATGTGTTCGCTCCTAGGTAGAGGGGGGAATAACCGACGTCGTCTTCATCGGTTTAAGTGTGTTTTCTAAGAGCTTAATGTTGAGCTCTATACACTTTAACACCTTCCCCAGCTCTTTCCCCACTATTTCAGGAGTGCATACTGTTGTGCCTCCTGGTTTTGGCTTTATTAGCCTCTCCACTAGCAAACTCGCAACAACTAGTTTCCTCACTGCTCTTTCCAGACTATTCAGGTACTCTTCTACATTCGTTGCTAGATGCTCCAGAAACTCAGTATGAACCTTCAACGCACACTCATTTGTATCCGTCAGCAGTTTCTGCGCGCGGTGGAGTAAGCCTAAAAGATCATCCAACTTCAAATCTGCGCCTTGAAGCGAGTGGGAAGCCTCATTCAAGATCCCTCGCAGATTATATAAGATGGGCAGAAGCTTGTCCATCAGGCCTTGTGCCAAAATGGCAACGGTAACTACAATCAACATGTAAATAAGCATTTTTTTATTTAGCCTTAAAAAAATTTGTTTTTTTTTGTCCATCTATATGAGAGAGTGTACGTGTGTGTGCGCTTTCTGTTCGTGTGTTGGTGTCACCATCCGTCGGACAAATCGGTTCCAGACGATGATTCATCACTGTCGCTGTTAGTCACCGGATTTTTGGCACTCTCGATGAGCGCCAGGAAGAGTGTATTCAGCCTGTCATAAGACTCCCAGATGCGGATGTTGATCCCTTCCCGCAGTTGTTTGCGGGTGTATGAACCGGGGAGGTAGACTCCTTTCGGAAGGTTCTTCACAAGCACGGATGCAATCACGCGCTTGCAGGTCCTATAACCATACAAGTAATCACTGATCCGAGAACCCGGCTCACGGTTCTCTCCACGGTCCGGTGAAATTGTGGCGGACACGTCAAGGTCATTGAAGACCATTGAGACTTGTTCAATACCTTCACCTCGAGGGGTGATCGTTGCAGTCCCTTCCAGGGATTTGAGAGCATCATAGAGGGGGATCGGGTTCCCTCCCTTGACACTTGACGCAGAGGAATACATCTTGCGGTTTGTTCTGCTTGTGCCAAAATGGCAACGGTAACTACAACATACATGTAAATTTGCATTTTTTTTTATTTAGCCTTATAAAAAACATATATTTTCTATATATATATATATATAGCATATTACTAACACTAATTGTAAATAAAAATAAAGATCAAAAGCTATTATATATTAGTTAAACAATGTTCTAGAGCAATTATTTAACATAAATAGTCTTAAATAAAATAATAATATAGATACTATATGGTTTTTCTTTGAAAATCTGAATTATTATTTACAAGTATTTAAAGAAAATCTTCTTATATAGTATGTATTATATAAATTTATATAAATAATGATAGACAATATAAAATTACATAATAATATAATAACATATATACGAGCATATAACCCAGATTATGATGAAATATTACATAAAAATTATATATTTAATAAACATATATATATTAAAAATCATTTAGCGAAAATTAATGGTAAAAATATTAGATTATCAGGCAAATTATATGATAAAAAAAATGGAAATGAATTAATATATTTTTTTGATGAACAAACAAACGAATTTTTATTAAAAGAAAAAGAATATACATGGCATACTAAATGGCAATCACATTTTAAAAATATTGAAGTAAAATATTTATTAAATAAACAAATAACAAATAGTAATCACGCATATAGAATATCAGATATAGATTTATCTTATGATTATATTATAGAAATACAAAATTCATATATGAAAATGGATGAAGTTAAATTACGAAAAGAAGATTGGAAATATAATAATAAAAAAATCATATGGATATTAAATGGTAATATAAAGCGTGTAAATATTCATAAATTGAGTGATAAAAGGATATTATTAGAATTTAATGATGATTGGTTAATAAATAATTATAAAAATTCATATAACTATATATGTTATGATATAGAAGATAATATTTATATAATAAATCCAAATAATATTAAATCGCGAATGATAGAAATAAAATCATATATACAAAAAGATAAATTTATAGAAATTATTAAATCATATGAGGAAACTAATAAAGATATAGAAAAAGAATTTATTCTACCACTATTAGAAAAAAATAATGATATATTATCTCAAACATCTAAAATATTAGTAAAACAATATGGTGCAGGAAATGGTAAAACATATTCAGCTATAACATTATTAAATAATCCATCTATAAAATATACAGTAAATAAACAAGAAAAAGAATTAGATATATCTAATATTGAGACTTTTATTTACTTGACAAAGATGCATTCAGCCAAAGTAGTTATTAAAGAAGAATTTGAAACATTAATATCAAATGGGACTTTAAAAGCTTTTAAAAAAATAAAAGAAGATGATGTATCAAAAAAATATATATATGAAATTGAATATAATAATCATAATAAAAAAATATGTAAAATAATAATAGCAACAATTGATTCATTTATGTATTCATTAGGTAATAATATTAATAATGTTCCAGAGAAAAATATAAATAAATTTATGAAAATATTAAAAGATGTGATAGATGAAAATAATAAATTAAATAGTAATATTATAGATGGTTTTAGTTATTTTGGTAAAGGAATAAAATTGAATATGAAAACATTAATTATAGGCGATGAAATGCAAGATTTACATGAAGATTATGGCAAAGCATTAATAAGAATTTTGCGTGAATATTACTTGTCAATGATTATAGTGGGTGATAAATTACAAAGCATACAATATGAGGCTAATACATATACATTTTTAAATGGTGAATTTAGTAATATTGATTTAATTAAATTTGAGAAACAACATATATGTCGTCGTACAAATTATAAATCGCATAAAGATTTTGTGAATCACATGATTCCACATAAACTATATGAATTACCTGAAATGAGTGTATATAATGAAATAAATGATAATAATAAACAATTACAATTAATAAATAAATATAATAAATATAATACCATAACTAATTATAATAAATTAGAAAATTATACAAAAGAGCAATTATTAACATTAGAAATAGAAACATTAATGAGCTATTATATATATGAAGCCGAAACAAATAATAGAAATCCGAATGATTTTTTAATTGTAACACCATTTGTTAAATCAAATTCAGTTATAGATATGTTAAATTCTGAAATACAAGAATATTGGCATAATAAATATAAAAACAATAATAATACTAATCAACAAACTTATACAAGATATTCAGTATTACATAAATCAGAGACAGGGTCATGTATTAATCTAAATGAATCTAAAAATGCAACACGAATAGTATCAATTCATTCGTCAAAAGGTGATGGACGAAAAGTAGTATTTACAATAGGTATAACAGAATCAGCATTGAAAGTATTTGCAAAGAGAAGCAAACAAACATATGATAATAAGAATTTAATCTTTGATTCGTTATTAAATGTATCAATAACAAGACAAAAGGAAATTTTATATTTTTTTTATGATATAAAAAATGATTATATATATAAAAAGATAGTTGAATATAAGCGCGATAATGATATAAAATACTTGCCAAGATTTAGAGCAAATACATATATAAGTATTTCAAGTTTAACAAATATAAATAATGATAATATAGATAAATTTTATAATTATTATAGAAATAATATATATTTAAATAAAATATATGAAAATAAAGATGATAAACAATTATTAGATTTAAGTCATCATAATATAAGATATATATGTATGTATATATTATTTAGTATAAATATATTAAAATATGAAAATTATAGCTGTAATCAACCAATTTTTCAAATCTTATATAAAATAGCCCATTATAGTTCTATAATTGAATTCAATAACTTACGTAATTATTATGGTCAATTGCGTATAGAATATGAAAATCGAATGACAAATAAACATAGGAATATACCAATATTAAAATATGATGATGAAAATAATGATTATTATGATAATTATATGTTTGTTAAACGAAAAATCGAAGAAATTAAAGATAAACTTATATTAATGTTTAGTAAGAAAAAGATTGATAAACCACTGACATATATAGAATCTGTAATATTATATTATTTAATGGAAATATATGATAATCAATATTATTCAAAGATATATATAGATGAGTTATATGATATAATAAATATATTTAGGAATAGTTCAAAACAGAAGAAAAGTGATTATAGGAAATCTCATTATAAAAAGTTGGAATATGTAGATGAAATATGTAATAAATTTAATGCGGAATATGGAAATATGAAGTATTTATTTAATCATCCAATATTTTTGCCGTCAAATGAAAATAGTAATACATATAGTGATTATAAATTATATAAGAATTTAGATATAATTGCATATAATAATGAAAATATAGTGATATGTAAATTATATCCACAATTTAATGAAATAAATTATGATAAAATTATATATGAAAGTTTAATAAATGCATATATACTCTTATATCAAAAGAAAAACAATGATTTTAAAAATAAAAATATAGTTACAGCTATATTTACCTTTGATAATAATTGTGAACCATATTATATTAAATGGAATATTAATTTTTTAATGGATAATAAGGATAAGTTTAGTAATTTGTTGGTGGAGTTATTAATTAATTATTATGAATTTACAAATATAGATTTATATATGTTATATAAATATTATTATGAATTGTGTATTGAAAATAATAAATTAGACAAGTTAATATATTATATATATGAATATATAGAGCGTAAAAATAAGATTAAAAATATTAAATCACCAATATATATAGATAGATTTTTAAGTCAGTTAGAAGATGAAGTATATAATTTATATGAATCAGATGATTCAGACGAAATATTAAAATATTATAAAAGTTTATATGATAATAAAGAAAATTTTAAAAAAAAAATAAATAATAAATTGGTTAAAACAATAAGTAATTATATTAAGTTGTTGAATGCATAGTTTGTGATTGCATATCAGTATAATTAAGTAATGATTGTTCTAGTTCTTTAATAGAATCTTCTGTTTCTTTAAGTCGTTTATTTAATTTTGCGGCTGTTTTAGTTCCATTATAAACAAGTTTAGATAGATTTTTATGAATTGTGTTAATTATTTTTTTCTTTTTAGTGATAGTTTTAATTATTTTATCTCTTGGATTAGATTTAGGCGTATGTATTTTTTTGCTAATAACAAATGGAGTATTATTACTAATATTTTTCCAAATTTTATCAGTATCTAAATAGAAATCGTTTTTATATGATAGATAAACACGGAATGTAAGTTGATTTAAGATTTGTGTTCTGATGATGGACATTGTTAAATATTGTGTTGGATTTTTGTGATTTCCAAGAGTTTTATATTTAATATAATCAGTATCAGTAAATTGTGATAAATCTGCTGAAATTAATGATTTTCCATTAATTTCAAATACATAAATATATGTTATTTCAAATTGTTTATTAACAATAACACTAATATATTTATTATCTTCAAATACATTACAATTGGTTATCATATAATTTCTTGCGGTAATCCATCGTTCTTCATTTGTAAAAGTATGTAGATTATTATTAAATGGCATAATATGATGCAAAAGCAATATTATAAGGCTTGTGAAAAGTTGCCAACGGTATATATTATAGATATAATATTAGGCATTTTTTTCCGCAAATTCGGATTTTCAGAAATTCAGAAAATCCGAATTGGTATTTAAGGCCGAGCCGCGTGATTTTATCGAAATACTTGCCAGACATTTCTATAAATATCTTATAAATTATAATATAAAAATTTTATTTAACATTATATTATAAAATTTAATTGATATAATTAAACTCATATAAAAGATATTATAAAGACTATATATATAATTATGGCAATAAAACCGATAAGGCTGAAATTCCTTTAAATCCCCCTTTGATTGACAAATATAAAGATATAAAAAAAATGAATATAATATATTATAATAATAGTTATATTTCTTAAATATAATATGTCTAATAAAAAGAAGCTTGGTCAATTCTTTACGACTAATTATGAATATATATTACAAAATATGAATATACCTGATACATGTAATATAATTGAGCCGTTTTGTGGTAATGGTGATTTATTAAATTTTATAAAAAATAAAGATAATCATACAATAGAATGTTATGATATTGAATCTAAACATGATTTTATTATTCAACAAGATACATTATTATATCCACCAGATTATTCAAACAAATATATAATAACAAATCCACCATATTTAGCAAGAAATAAAAGTAATAATAAACAAATATTTGATTTATACAATCAAAATGATTTATATAAATGCTTTATATATAATTTACTAACTAATAAATGTAGTGGTGGTATTATTATTATTCCGTTAAACTTTTGGAGTTCTATTCGTAAAGCAGATATTATATTACGACAAAAATTTCTTTCTATTTATAAAATTATTTTCCTTAATATATTTGAAGAAAATGTATTTGAAGATACTTCATATTGTGTGTGTTCTTTTCAGTTTGAATTAATTCATAATAATAATAATGAAAATACTGATATTACCATGTGTATATATCCATCAAATAAAATATATAATATGACATTAGGAAATGATAATAATTTTACTTTTGGTGGTCATATTTATAAATTAAATCAAAATAATAATATACACATATATAGATTAACTAAACTAAATAAAATTAATGATAATGACTTTATTACAAATATAAATGTAATATGTATTGATAATAATAGTAATAGTAAAATAAGAATGGAATATGTTGAAGATAATGAAAGATTTATTGATGAAACTGATAAATTATCTGCGCGAACTTTTTGCTGTTTAATTATTAAACCAAAAATTAATAATGAAACTCAAAAAAAATTAGTTAAATGTTTTAATACTTATTTAAATGATAATCGTAATAAATATAATTCATTATTTCTATGTAATTATAGAGAAAGTAAAGATATTGCACGTAAGCGTATTAGTTTTGATTTAGTTTATTCTGTATCTAATTATTTACTTAGCACATTAGTATAAAAATCATAATATTCTAACATATTTCCAATAAATATTTTATTTTTTATTATTTCATATTTTTCTTGATTTATTAAATATGAAAATTTTGACATATTTCTATAACATTCATCGCCGTCTAATATATTTATAAAATATATATTTTTATCTGTATTTTGTAATAAATATTCTAAACTACATTTTATAAAATGATATACTTCACGAAGACTACGTGTTTGTGCTCCGCCTTTATCTATTATCATCTTCAAATTATAATAAATAAGTTTATCTTTAAATTCTTGAAATCCGTCAATATTTTCTGTATATTCAAAACCGTTATGTAAATTATTGATATTTTTCAATTTATTTAATGTAAAATCATATATATTAAATCGTAAATTGGTTTTTTCAATATGTTCTTGTGTTATTGCTTTTATTATATCTTTTTGATAAATTTCACATTCATTATGTTTTCCGTTTATATACCAATCTTGATTTTTACGCCATTCTTTTGTTTGTAATTGTGATCTAATAATCGGAATCATTCTATTAATTTTATAGTATATATATAAGCGATATTTAATCTTAAATATAAATAACTTCATTTTTTTTAAGAATATATTTTTATATTTATTATCACATAAATATGTTATATCATATAAATATGTTATATCATATAAATTATATATAATGTATAAACTTGAAAAAGGTGTAATAATTAGTTTATTATTATCAATATTATATATTTGTAGTTATGTATATTATATTGATTTTATGAATATAATATATTATATAAGAATTGATGAATATAATATATTATATAAGAATTGATGAAGATAATGATAATAATTTGGAATAACTATTATATCTGATGGCTTAAAAGAAAAATTCGGATTTTCTGAATTTCTGAAAATCCGAATTTGGTATTATCTTATAATATCAATAATACTACTAAAAATAAATATAATAAATACAATAATAACAAATAAATAAAATAATAATATACATATAATTATAGAAAATATAAAAGTAATTAGCACATATTTATCTACAAAAGTTTCAGCAATAGCAATTCGGATTTTCAGAAATTCAGAAAATCCGAATTTTATTTTTGCTTAACTAATAATATAGTATTAGTGCTATTCTTACAATCCTGGCAAGTATTACTTTCATTATTACAATTATGACATTCATCTATATTTAAATTATCAAATTCAAATGATAGGTCTTTTTTTAATTTCTTTTTTGATATCTATTTTATCTTTTTCTTCATTATTTGTTTCATTTTTTGAATTAGTTTTATATATAAAATAAGCAAATATATTTAATTTGGATTTAAATATACTACTGTGGTTTTTTATAAAATGGGACAACAGCAATTGTCATCTTTTTTATATAAAACCACAGCAGAAAGGAAAGATGAAGTTATAACTTCATCCTTGATTTTTTTTTCTTGTAAAAATTGGATGTTCTTCTTTTTGTTCTATCCAATTTTTACCTATTTTTAAGAT
>Ga0255772_10000659_pt1 | contig 33987 bp, 22 predicted proteins | sample 071ome_34_FD_179970 | JGI IMG/M metagenome (GOLD analysis project Ga0255772, IMG submission 179970) | Coastal salt marsh microbial communities from the Groves Creek Marsh, Skidaway Island, Georgia - 071411BT metaG (version 2) | ecosystem: Environmental > Aquatic > Marine > Intertidal zone >...
AGTTAACCCATTTGATTTTTGGGAAGGTGCCAACTTCCGCCTACGTATTCGCAAGGTAGAAGGTTATCGTAACTACGACAAGTCAGCATTCGACTCTCCGTCTGCTGTGTCTAACGATGACAGCGAGCTTGAAACCATTTGGAAACAGGAACATGGTCTTGCTGAGTTCCTCGATCAGAAGAACTTCAAGTCGTACGAAGAACTTCAACAGAAGTTGATGCGGGTACTTGGTGGTCTGCAACCTGATAGTGTAGCAGAAGATGTACCATCTGCCTCGCCCGCAGCTCCTGAAGTTGCTCCAGCGTGGACTCCTCCTGCAGCAACAGCTGAACCAGCAGTGGCAACAACTACGTCATTCGATGACGATGATGAGTCACTCGATTTCTTTAAGAAGTTAGCTAACGAATAATAGCTTGGGAAGCTTTAGGGCCGTAGCTACGGCCCTTTTTTATGTCTGGAAACCACCACTTACAAAGTGATCTGTAGTGTGGAAAGAAGGTGTAGCAGAATCTACTTGACTTTTTGATTGATTACCTGCAACACTACCTCTTTCTCTACCACCTCTTGCAGCGATTTGATTAGTAATAGCTATTACTTCGTTGACTTTATTTTTTATATCTGAAGAAACATCAGGCATTGCAGTTTCTAGTACACTTGCTAGAGTTTCATCGGCAACAACTTCTACTGCGTCTGCTAGTGTTGATGAACTCATTATTTGATCTAATGCAGTAGCGTGTTCACCAAATACTTCGCCCATATCTTTTTCTAAAGGTCTACCTACAATATCAGAATATGCTTTTTTAACTGATTCATAATTGCCATCTTCAGATATTTGTTTAGCAGCACCATACATTTGCTTAAGTTTATCAGCGTCAGTTTTTTCTCCTGTCAAAACTGTTTGTAACGCTTGTACACCTGCAATGGCTACTTCATCATAATCTAATTCGGGTGTATCTGCAACCGCAAGTGCATTTTGTACTATGCCCTGATTTGTCATTGCAAACTGAGCAGCTTCTTCTGGAGTATCAAATGATCCAATAATATTATTATCATAGTCAGTTACGTTATATGCTGCAGATGGTTTTTCTTCAACCGGTACTCCGCCTTCTTGTACACTTGCATCAAGAGTATCAATAAACTGCGCAAATTCGTCGTCATTCATAAACGATCTAGCATGGTCTTGTAGTGTGACACCATTTCTTTGTTTAAACTCTTCGTTGAAAGCTTCGAGTTCTTGATAACTATTAATATTGTCTGCAACATAAAGCATAGCGTTTTCATCGTCTGAAAGTATTCCACCTTTTGCTTGTTCAGCAATTTCTATAAGAGTTGCATCTTCACCATAATCAGCCTTAATGTCTTCAGTAGATGCAATCTCGTCTCTCCCCATATCTTTGAAGAAATCTTTGTATTTTTGAATGACTTCTTCGAATGCTTTTTTACCAGCGTCAATCATTTTTGGTACTAAACTCTTAAATCCAGAAGTATTTTCAAATCCTGACACTAACCAATCATAGACTGCGTCAACTAAAACATTCATACCTATCATTTTATATAAGTCGTCACCGATAACAATACCGACTACAAAACCCACAGCTGCACCGACAAGATTTCCAAAAATTGGGAAATATGTGCCTATAACAGTACCCAATAATGTACATATAAATGTTGTTACATAGATACCACTCATAATACCCAAAATAAAATTAATATTATCTTTTGTTCTTTTATGAAATTCTTCTTCAGAAATTTGCCCAAAACCAAATGCTAAAGCGGCATCGATCATAGTGTCGACAGCTAAAAAGATTGCAGTCCATTTTATTGCCTTGCTAGCGAAGCCTTTTAAAAGTTTTATTACAAACGATGGCAAACTATTAACAATTCGCATGATCGGAGCAGTAATATTTTTTAAACCGCGCGCAAATCCACTTATTATTGATCTAAAAGTTTGTAATGTTTGCGCAAATCTCATTCCCATCGGAGAAGAAGTCCCGGCCACTTTTAATCCGGTCATAAATATCGCGACATTTTTTCTAGCCATCGATACTTGATTAGCGACTGCAGTAAATTTAGTAGAAAGATTTGATATAGTTTTAAGTTTTCCTTCAGCAAAAGCCGCTGAAATTTTAGAAAAACCAGATGATAATGACCCTGAAGCTCCTCTAAATGCTGCGTACATTTGTAAATATGTTTCTTCTATGCCATCTAAGAATGCTAATTTTTCTGCAAGTGTTTCATCATCTCCTTCAGCACTATCAGCTAGGGCGTCAGCCATACCCCAACCTAAAAGTGCCAAAGCTGGTATCACATATTTTGATAATACTCCAGCTGTCATAGTTCCAACATTTTCAGCTATTCTTCCTGCTTGCGACGGAACAACTGAATCTTTCTTTTCAACGTCTTCTTCGTCTCTTCGTCTTTCGTTAGCTGCAGCAATTCGTTTATTTTGTTCTATGGCAAAACCAAGTTTTTTGTACACTCTATCCATACGACTTTGTAAAGCGAGAGTACTTCCTTGAACTTCTGTTATTTTTTCTTCTAGAGAACCTAAAGATTTTGAAACAGCTTCGATCTCAGTGCCGGCAGGAATAACAGATTCGATAACTATGGGTCGAGAAGGCTGATCATCGAAGTAATTTTCCATTCCTTCGACAAACGAGTCGAAATCTGCTTGACTAGCAAATTTTGTATCAGAGGTCGTTTTAATATCTACATGCGAAGGCATTGACCCGAGATCAAACATAGCTGCAGCTATTGATGACCAATCGGCAAGAGCTGGTAGATTAATTATAGGGTCATTAGTATTTGTAGAGTTTTGAGCGGCTTTACCGACTGCCATAATACCTTTGCCGGTTTGAGCTAATCCTTCTTTTGCAGCAACTGCGCCAGCTTTAGCTCCAGCAGCTGCGCCTACGGCAGCTGCAGTTGCTAGTTTAGTAAGAGTACCACCTGCACGACTCATCGCCCGAGAAAATTTTCCAGCGACTTTACCAGCTCTGCCAGCTTGTCTTGATGTAGACTGAGCTGTTATTTTAGCTATTGCTTTAGCTATCCCAGATATTCGGCCCATTGTTACTCTTTTCTTTTTGTATTTTTTCTAGTATCATGTCTACATATACTTCACGCTCGAATGGAATCATTTCGTTAATTTCAGTCAATGTGAACTTGTGATACTGAGTTACGTCAAAGTTTAACTTATAGTGACTGTAAAGGTCCATATAACTCAGCCCAATTGAAAAAAATCATCTAGATCCCTAAATACTACTCTTTTTTCTTTATTATTACTATTTGTATATGTAATGACATGCTCGATTTTTGGAGCGGTTTCGAAAAATCCTTGAATTTTATTATATGCTTCTATAGGCAATGAATCTAAAAATTCTTCCTTATCTTTTTTAGATTCTTGTTTCCATGAGAAGACATCATCTCCATCAAAAATCTGATCAATTGATGCATTGATCATGGTATCAGTAACTTCTACTAATGTTTTTTTATCTAACAATTCATCTGAGACTTTAGGAGTGGGATGTTTTAAAACTAAACCAACTTCATCAGTAATCATGATTTTTTTATCATGATCATCGGGAAATTGTACTTCAACTTCATTAAGATCTGCTTCTAAATCATATGTGATACCATCATCACTATCAATGACTTGAAATTTTACAATGTTACCAACTGATGCAGATCTAATTTTAATGAACATATATTCCATATCAAAAATAGGAATATCATTAACATCAAAATCTTCTTTTAAGATGCAGTTATTAACGATCGATTTGATAGCATTATAAATGTCTATCTTCTCTCCTGATTCTTTCGCTACGAGTAGAATCTTTTCTTCTTTGACCAAAAAAGGTCGATATATTAATTTTTCGCCAGTTGAAGGTTGTGTTAATTCAAATGTTGGCGTACTAATTTTTGGTAAAGCCATGATTTATCCTCATCCTAATATTTTAAATCTTGTAAATCTATAATTCACTGAAAATCTTGCGATCTCGTCGTGTTGACCCCAACCCAATTGCATTGGTTCAACTACGATAGGAAATGCTTCAATAAATTGCACCATCTTTGCTAGTTTATTCTGTTGATTATATATTGTGAGATTCATATCAACAACATAATCTTTTAAATACTTTGCACCATATTTTGCATCACCATCGAGGTCAACAATCTTATTTGCCCATTCTCTAAACGTTTTATAAATCTCTGCTTTCTCATCAACCGTATGTGTCATTGATACTTCTTGTGGATTATAGCGATACGGAATGTTATACATCAATCCATTACCGTAAGGAGAATAATTATCAACTGATAAGAAAGAAATACCTGGTGCACTGACAGTTTCGGCACGCACTAATATTTCTTGTCCATCGCCTCCCGGCGGATTGACAAGTACTTCGTAACGATTAGCCGGTAGACTATCTTTTACTCTTCCTTTCCATGCGGGTATTGAAAATGGCATTTTTAATTTCTCTGAATAAATTGTTTAGAATCTCGCCAGACTACGCTAGCTTGTTTCTTTCTGAATCTTTGTGTAGGTAACATTAATGCTATATCCCATTCTTCGTATGGTACCCAAAGAAATCGTGATCTAACTTGTGAATTTAGATAGCGTTTAACGGTAGGCCTAAAGTATTTATATCTCGCCAGAGAATTCAATAAACCATAATTTAAACGTAGCTTCTTAGACTCACGTAAAGCATCATTTCTTTCTATCTGATATAGTCTATCCATTAATCTTGCACGAAAAACTGGAGGCAGATAATGCAGATTCATGCCAAGAAAACCATCGCTATATTTTTCTAATACAAATATCAACGGAAATATGTCGTAATATGGTAATGTAGCTTTGCCCTTCGGATCGTATTGAAACATATACATGCGACCGATATCAGTTTCAACCATTTTATTATATGTACGGTCACGATTGCGCAGCTCCCGTTTCATATTGACAGATTTTATTGATTGCGCTTTATCACGATACCAATCACGTGACTCTTCTGCGTCTATATCTGATCCAAGTTGTACTTTGCCTTCGTCAGCAATTTTTTGAAATATATACGTAGCCATTAAAATTTAAGTCCTAATTCTTTTTCGGTGATGATCGTGAATTCCCATCCTCTATCAGCACAATAACTTCGTGCTGCTTTCCATTTAGAAGAATTTACACCCCATGTCTTCACCTCGTATAAATACCTCTTAGTAAGATTTTTTTGCGGAGTTGGCTCTACGGTTTCCTTAAATGGTTTAATCTCCACTACAACCGTATCTAGTTTTCCCTCGCGATTAATCTTCTTAATCCAAAAATCCGGAAAGTATCTGTGTACTCTTCCATCGATAGGTGAACGATACGGAATGACTAGCTCTTCACTCGCCCATTCCTTTATTCCGCTATTATCATCGAGGTAGCGCATGAAATATAGTTCCCATCTACTTCGATAAATAATGTTAGTAGGATCTCCACGATACTTACTCGGATTTTTAGGTTTAAAGACACCTTTATAAGTCTTCGCCATATACATATTTATAGGAATAATCATGGCAGAAAAAACTACAATCGATTCGGTTGGTCCGATAGCAGCTCAATTGAAGAACGAGCTATCTTCTCTCGAAAAGACACAGATCGCAGGAATTAGAAATTTAGGTAGTATTAGTACACGACCAGGTGTGTTGAATGGTAGTGTAGCTAACTCTATTACTAATCTAAATAACCATCAAAAATCTGCTATGGAGTTAGGCGCTAACGTAGCTGCTAAACTCGAAAGAGCAGGAGCATTTAGTAAAGGTGCCGAGAAAATATTGACGACAGCTGTATCATCGACTGTCACTGATAAAATTACTTTGCCTCAAAAGTTTCCTAAAAATCCAATTGATATGGGTAGATTAGATAATCGACTTCCAAGTTTTAAGAAAAAAAGTCCTTATGAAAAAATCGCTGATAAAAAGAAAACCCTTGTAGGAGATGCAGATTTAAACTATGGTGGTTATAGTTTCCCACCAGATTTAGACAGCAATGCTGCTTCTTATATAGAATTATGGTTTTGGGAATATGATAGGCCGTCGCCTACACAGTCAGGTACAATAAGTCCAGGTTTGAAAGTATGGTTACCAATTCCAGAAAACTTTACTATCAATCATGAAGTCAAATATCAAGAACGAGATACAGGAATTCTCGGAGATTTAATGCAATCCGATGGAGCTCAAAATTCTGGATATGCCGGTGAGGGCTTAAGCGGTTTGCAAGCGAAAGCAAACGAATTGATGGAAAGAATGGCAAAAGCTACCGGCGAAGAAGCCTCGCAAGCATTAGCTGAAGTTTCAAAGCGTGCAGCTTTTGCTGCATTGAACTCTTCAGATGAAGTACTAGGAGGTTTAGCTGGCCGGATTACTGGCGAGATTCCAAACCCACACCCAACAGTATTCTTCAAAGGTTTGGAATTACGTCAATTTACTTGGACTTGGAAATTAGTACCACGATCAGCTGATGAAGCGGCTACGTTAAAAGATATAATTATTCAAATGAAGAAACGTATATTGCCGAAAAAAGACGGCAGCTTCTTAAAATACCCAAATGTATTACAACCATCAGTAAAACCGAATGAAAGTCTTTATGGTAAATTTATGAAATCTGCTGTTAAAACATTTTCGGTTAATTATACCGCTGAAGGCACATCTGCTTTCTTTGTAGATGGCGCGCCTGTAGCAATCAATCTTATTCTCACATTCCAAGAAATGGAGAATATGACTTCAGAGGATGTATAATGACAGATAGAACTCAATACTTTCGTAAATTTCCTATTACAATTTATAATGATATTCCTTCGCTCAATATTTTGCGACGCGTCGATTTTAATAAAAATGTCAAGAATTTCTTATCGGCATTTTATACATTTGAAATGCCTGAAGGAACGAGACCAGAGACATTAGCATTTGATTATTATGACGATGTAGATCTTGATTGGTTGATCTATATGACAAATGATGTCGTAGATCCATATTTTGATATGCCTTTGAATCAAGATGATTTTACAGCAAATATCAAGAAAAAATATGGATCAGAGGAAAACGCTCGTAAGAAAGTATTCGTTTATAGAAATAATTATAGAGGCGATGATCAAATTATTGCGCAGGGAGTATATGATTCGTTAGTCGGTGAACGTAAAAAATATTGGGAGCCAATCTTTAATCAATTAGGTATTATTGGTTATCAACGAACTAAGACAGAAATGTATGCGTCTACAAATCGAATTATTTCTTATAGCTACAGTTCCACAGTGTCGACACCGTTTACGAAAGGAGAGATAGTAAGATTTACTTCTGGTTCATCGAGTGGTATTGCTACGGTCGCAACATCTGATACAACATATATTACTTTACAACATATCACTGGAGATTGGAGTGAGATGACATCAAACTTCGATGTAACTGGAGATACTTCTGGAGTAACTATCAATTTTGATTACGAAACATATACCCTGATCAAAGATGTAATTCCGTCTGTTGAGCAAGTTTATTTTTCTCCATATTATTATTATGATTATGAGTTTGAATTAAACGAACAAAAACGCAATGTCTATCTCGTAGATAGTGACTATGCAAACAGAGTAAATAAGCAATTAGATGACTTGCTGAAATAGGTGAAAGATGCAGAAAGATGCTTCTCATGTTGATATAGTCGGAGACGAAATCACTCTTAAAACATTTAGTGGTGGTAAAAAGCTGAATATTAAGAACCTCGTCAAAAGCTTCGATATCTACGAATCATTAGACAACTATACGATTGCAGCTGATTTCTATATCGCTGAAGGTATAGAACTAATGAATGAATTCCCATTGGGTGGTGAAGAAACTATCGAGTTAACTATTCAGACACCGACTCGCAAAGCTCTGACATATAAGTTTTTCGTAGAAAGTATTCAAGGTTTGACAACAAATGATATGTCAAACTTACGTCAATATAAATTACGTTGTGTGACGAAAGACTATTTAAAAAATAGTTATATGGTAATGACGCGTCGATATAGAGACATGCTTTATCATGATGCGCTGAATGAAGTGATCACGCAAGATCTCGGCGCTGAGATTCCACTGATCACAAAAGAATCTACGAAAGGTAAGTTTGATTATGCCTGTAATATGGTCCGACCATTTCAGGTAGTTAATCTGATTAAAGAAAGGGCAGTATCTGCTGAAGGAAATAAATCATCGGTATTTGTTTTCTATCAAGATTACGAAGGCTATCATTTTCAGACGATAGAAAAGTTGATTATTGATCGTAAACCAGGTGCATCAGAAAAAGAATTCTTCTATGACACATCTAATAGAAATTCACCTTTTGAGAAAGTAGTTAACTATCGAAATATCTTGTCATATGAAACTACAGGCCAAGGTTCATCGATTAAGAAAGTAGTTGCTGGCGCTATGCGCAATCAGTTTAGAGAGTTTGATATTCATCGTGGTTCATATTGGTTGATGAATGAATATAATAATCTCGGCGATCATGCTATATTTAAGAAGACAGATGACTCGTTTGATTTTAATAGTGCAGAATATAACAGTTTTACGATGGCGATGCCAGGTGTCACACGTATGGCAGTGAAAGATGGCACTCGCCCTGAAATGGAACATAATAAGAATCTACATTATCAACGGCCATTCCATGAGAGAATCACGCAGTACACTGTACGTATTAGAACTTATGGTGATACGAATATGCGAGTTGGTGATGTCATTAAAGTCAATTTTCCTGAGATTTCTGGTTTGACTCGCGAGCCACAACAGAATAAGATATTCTCTGAAAATTATATCGTAACAAATTTAAAACATCGTTGTGATCAGACTCGTAATAATGTGTTCGAACACTTCTTAGTAATGGATATAGCGAAGCCGAATCAGTACGGCAAATCGTTAGGTTGATGGAGAGATAGATGGCGTATTATAATCTCGGTGATACTTTTAGATGGTTTATGGGCCGAGTCGTTGAGCTTGATCCCACCGAAGATCCGAAAGATAAGCGATATCTTGGACGTGTTAAAGTACGAACTTTGCACGAGCAAACTGGTGAGTTAGGTAAAAAGAAAAAGACATTTGGTATTGTTGATGACGATTTGTTGTGGGCGTGGCCACTGTCTTCTATTCAATCTGCTTCTCTTAGCTATCGTAAGATCGTAGAGCTCGAAGAGTTTCAAACACCGTTTTGGATTGATGCCGTTGGTACATCGCCGACTGGTATCGCAGTAGGTACTTACGTATTTGGTTTTTATCTCGATGGCCACGAGAAAAATATTCCAGTTATTTTTGGAACGTATCATAAATCATCAATATATCCCGAACCGCCGACCGATGTACCAACTGGTAAATTCTTGCAAATTAAACCGCCTGAAGAAGATTATCCGTATATGGATGTTTCTGCTTTGGCAAAAGGTTGGCATGAAGATACACAACGTGAAGCGAATCATCCATTAGGTCAAGATTATCCACTCGCTACTGATCCAGGTAAGGGTGGACAGATGTTGCCTAAACATCCATATCATAAAGGTCAAATGAATATCGTATGGCAACCAGCCTCTGACTACGATACTGAATATCCATATAATTTTGTACATACAACTAAATCAGGACATGCTATTGAATTAGATGATACACCTGGACATGAGAGGATGCAGTGGTGGCATCGGTCAGGCAGCTACGAAGAGGTATCTAATAATAAACAAGGTTTGCCCAATTGGCGCGATGCGCTGCCTGGTGCATATCCGGACACAATGCGTGGATGGTTAGAACCAAACAAGAATCACGAGCCTGGACTTCATCCGCCATGGGAAGGCAGACGAGTAAAGAAAACAGTCGGTAATGATTATACTATTTCACTTGAAAATAAAGAGACATATGTTGGTGCATCAGTAAAACTTGAAGTTGTTAATAGTACTACATCAGGTATCGGCAATAATCATGTAGAAACAATTGCTAATAATATGTTTATTGCGGTTGGATATTATCCGCGTACTGCTAATAATCAATTGGCAGGTGAGTCAGCACGTTATCAACTAAATGATTCATGGATTAATGAAACAACATACCGTGAGAATGCAGATAAGAAAACACAAATTTTACCTGATACACACAAATATGATTTTATTACTGATGTAGCTAATAACGTACAACTATCAGTCGGTTGGTCATGGAAAAAATCTCGAGAGCTTGATACACACTCAGAGAAAAACAATTATGTTGAGATAGCCAATAATCAATACACTTCTCTCGGCTGGATACCACGAAACAATTACGATAAAGATGGCGAAAGTCGGCAGCTATCTGACTTTGAAAAAACAAATCAGTATTTTGATATTAAAGGTAATAGCGTTTCTAATATCGGATGGAAACCAAAAGACGAAGCGAGAAGTCTCAGTAAAACCGATAATACAAATTATTTTACTGATATTAAAAACAATTTATATATTGATGTAGGCCATAAACCAACGGGAGATATATTAAGACAGAGTTCTGCAACCGATAAGACAAATTTGTTTATCGATGTAGCGAATAACACCGTACAGACAACAACAAATAACTATATGCTTAGTGTTGGATATGATCCGACAACTGAACCAGCTATCGATAACCTCGGCAAGTTTAGTTATCGACTTGATGTCAAAAATACTGGTGTGATGAGATTCCAAAACGTTTTGTCTATCAACGTTGGTGTGCCGCGTAATCGAATGCAAGATCTAGCATCGGCTGAACCATTCTCAATGTATGCTGCCGCTGAAGGCAATATGACAATGACGAATGGTAAAGACAGACTCGATTATAGTATGGGTACATTGACACATAAGACAGATAGTACACATTATCTAAAAGCTGCGGAGGGCAGTTTCGAAACAATTAATGGCATTAAAAAATTCGATGCCAATGAAGTAGAAATTGATACAAGAAAAGGTGAAGACGGAGGACGCGGTCTTACAATATTTGGTAATCTATTCGTAAAACAAGGAACAGTAAGTATCGATGGTGAACAGGTTGTAAGATCTGGAAGTTTTACTACAGCAGATGGTACAGAGATAACTGTTAAACATGGTCTTATAGTTGGAATTACACCGGCATAATAGAGAATAAAAAATGTCAGATTTTACAGAAGCAATCAATTCTATAGACAAGATGATATATGATTTAGGCGCTGCGACTGGTGTTGTCAATGTGCAACGTCCTAAATTAAAAACTATCACCGTAGAAAATTTAGACGGTACAACTTCTACGACAGAATATCATGTCAAGAACGAAAACTACGATCCGTCACAGCCGACAGAAGTTGATCCAGTGACTGGAGCAGTGACTAGCAATGGACCATATGAATACGAAGAAGTGCCAGTTGTCGGTCCTTATAGTTGCGAAGCTTTACAGGCTAAAATTGATGAATATGTAACTATGGTGACTGAGCTCATTAAGGCAAAAGTAGAAACAGTTGGGCGTATCATGAGTGATTGGGCACCGATGATGACTCTACCAACAGATCCATTAAAAATCTTGACATGGGCAGCAAAGGTAGTCGGAGGTCCAGCGGCCACGCAGATCGCGCTCGTTGCTCACATCATTACTGACATTGCTTTGCTTGCTACGAAAGTGGCTGAAATGGCAACAGCCGCTGCAAATGCTGCCGCGCAATTAGCCGCGTGTGTACAAGGCGCAGTCATCGGAGCCATTGAAGCAGTGATCGATGAATTGCTAGTAGGTACCGCTGTATTGATCGGTAAAGCTGAAAGTCTGATGGATCAAATCATCTCTGATAACTTAACAGCCATTGGCGCAGACCAGCTCATCAGTCAAATCAGCAGCATTGAAGATTCTATTAGCGACGTTAGCGATGCAATGGGTGATCTGCAAGAAGCAGGTGATGCGATTGCTGATGCAAGTAGTAAGATATCAGATATTCAAGTCGCAGACTTTGGTGATGCATTGGCTGTTGATTTACCAGGAGATTTAGACAGTAAAGTGGATGCATTAGCTCGCGCCGACGATGCATTAGACTCATACTTCGAATATGAAGCATCGTTCCAAGATTCAGGTAAGAATACAGATCCTGCACCACCTAGCGACGGAGGAGGTTAATTATGGCAGGTCCACGTGTACCAGGATTTGGGAATAAAAACTACGATAATTCGGGTGTCTTAAGTGCAGATAGAATACAAAATTCTTTTGATAAAGTACAAAATTCTACTGATACTTTAGACGATGTATTCGATGAATTAGAGTCTCAGATCAACTCGTTTAATTTTACTGTGCAGGCGTTACAAGCTAACAGCTCGTTTCTCCCGGCTCCTAGTGATTTTTCAAGTACACCATCGCAGAATACTGTCGGTGTCGCTATCGATGATCTCGGACCAGCCGAATCAGATCCGTTGGCAAATACTCTATTTAATGCTTCTTCTAATACAATTCTGAGTGTACCATTTACTGCGAATAATGTTGCTGATACAGATTATCATTATACAGTTGCAGCAGATTCTGACAATACGGACGATGTTTGTATGTGGCTATCGACGACACCAGGCGGAAATACTATCTCTTATAATACATATATTGCAAGCGAAGCATCAGGTGTTAAAATTGAACCAGGTGAAGAAGCTACTTTCAAGATTGTAATGGACGATGATGAGTTTGCAAATTCAGAACACATTTATACACACTGGCAAATGGTATTGAGCGAAACATATTATCTCAATATCACAGGTAATCGTTTTGGTAATTTTCAAGGCAGTCGGTGTGTGAACGATAGACAAATAAAAGCAGGAACTGCTAACGTAAGCGTTATTATTTCAGGAGGATCCGTATAATGGCATTTGTAGATGACGTAGCTGTAAAAGCGGCAGCATTAAAAGCAAGAGCAGCTAATTTGGAAGCAGGTGTAAAACAAGCCGCGATGCAAGCAATGAACCCTCCTCCACAAAGCGAGTATGATACCGAAGCACTTCTAGCACGGATTGATCAATTGGAAGGTGAAGGTACTCAATGTGATGAGCCGTTTGAAATAAAAGCTGACGGATTTACTATTAATTGTAATTCAATGACAGTTGATGCGTGTGGTGGTAGTAAACCAGCTGTTACATTTAATACAGGCGCATTTAATATTACAACTGATGGTGCTGCTGTCACCATTACAGACGGGGACCTCACGTTGACAATTAGTGGTAGTAGTATTAATGTAACTGGAGGATATTTGAGGGTTGGTGGTAAAAAAGTAGCGACTGAAGAATGGGTTGAAGACAATTTTGCAGAATCTGATCATACTCATCAATTACCATAAATAACAATTAAAAGAGAAAACAATGGGCGTTAAAACAGCAACGAAAAACCAAGAGTTTCAGATTAGTGCGAACAATCGCGATATCTATAGCGATTTCAATCATACTTTTCTACCTCATCCCAACACGGGTCAAATTACTCGCCGTGTAAATGCTGATGCTGTTAAACTTGCTATACGTAATCTGGTATTGACGAATAAATATGAAAGGTTACGTAATCCTTCTTTTGGTGGAAATATCAGTCATTATTTGTTTGAGCCTCTCAATGATAATACAGCAGAAGAAATTAAAAACGATCTTAAATGGTTAATAGAAACATATGAACCACGAGCTCAAGTGAGAGAAATTTATTGTGTTGTTTCAGAAGATCAAAATTCAGTCGACGTAAGAATTCAATTTAATGTCTTGACATCGAGGGATGTTGAAGACTTAGACCTCACACTATACCGAGTAAGATAAAATGGCTACTAGCAACGATCTCACTACATTAGATTTCGCTTCAATCAAAGAAAATCTAAAACTATATCTCAAGAGTCAAGATCTTTTTAGAGACTATGATTTTGAAGCATCTAATATTAATGTATTGTTAGATGTACTCGCATATAATACCAGTTTAAATGGTTTCTATTTGAATATGGTTGCAAACGAGATGTTTCTTGATTCGGCGCTTTTAAGAGATTCTATTGTTTCGCACGCTAAAGAGCTAAACTATATTCCTCGTTCGTTTAGATCTGCACAGGCGAGAGTGAATATAACGCTGAGAGATAATTCTGAAAATGCAACTGTATTAATTCCTCGCGGTACATCATTTACTGGTACTGCAGGCAGCCGTAATTTTACATTTACTACTAATCAAAATATTCAAGCATTTAGTACTGACACGCAAAACGTATTCATTGCGACTGATGTAGTACTTTATGAAGGTGACTACGTACAAGATTCTTATGTTGCCGATACACAAAATCCAGTTAGATATTTGATTACTAATAAAACTATCGATACGACGAGTTTACGTGTAACTATAATCGAAGATAATGGCGCAACCGTTTTGAATTACGATATACGTGATTCATTATTTGGTCTTGGAGCTACTAGTCAAGTATTTTTCTTGCAAGCCGCAGAAAATGATTCTTACGAAATACTCTTTGGTGACGGGGTTATTGGTCGACCTCCAAAAAATAACTCTATTGTGTTGATTGAATATAGAGCATGCAATGGTGAATTGCCAAATGGTATACGTACATTTACAGCTGATGATGATATCACGACGGCGACTGTTTCCGATATTCGTGTATTATCTAGGGCGTCTGGCGGTTCTATTCCCGAATCAGTAGAATCAATTAAGTTTAATGCACCTCGAGCATTTACAACACAAGAGCGAGTTGTAACAGCACAAGATTACGCTACACTATTAAAAGCAAATTTCTCAGAGATCAATGATATCGCTGCGTATGGTGGCGAAGAATTTGATCCTCCACAATTTGGTAAAGTAATTATTGCTGTGGACCTTAAAAATACAGATTCATTGCCCGATACGTATCGAGCCAAATATAGAGACTTTATTAAACCTCGCAGCCCCTTGTCAATTGATCCTGTGTTTATTGTTCCAAATTATATGTATTTGACAGTGAGTTCAAATGTGAAATACGATATTACACAAACATCTTTGGGTGTTGATGATATGAAGAGTCTTGTAGTATCAGCCATTCAATCGTTTAACTTTAACAATCTCAATGGATTTAATAAAACATTACGTTATAGTAAGTTTATTGCTGCTATCGATGGGGCACAAGATGCTATTATCAGTAACGATACAACAGTCGAAGCCACACAGTTTATTTCTCTAAATGTAGCAGAAAGAACTAATTATACGATTGATTTTGGCATGCCATTAGTAAATGATATTGGCCAAAAACAAGGAGATCACTCTTCCAATCAAAGAGCTGTAGTGCGCACTGATACTTTCTTATATCAAGGCGAGCAATGTTCTATTGAAGATAATGGATTGGGAGATTTGATAATAATTAAATCAACAACAGGTAGGCATACACAATTGACGTCTATTGGTTCTGTTAATTACGAAACTGGTGTATTACGTATTAATAATTTCTTGCCTCAAGACCAAAAGCCTCAACTAAAAGTTACTGTTACACCACGAGAAAAAGATATTACAGCAAAAAATAGATCTATTCTCAGGGTACTCGATGCTGATATTAATGTAAGAATTGAACAGGTTAGAATTTAATGGCTATTGATGTAGAAAATACAATATCGCAATTAGTTGCGAATCAATTTCCTGATTTTTATAAAGAAGAAGGCCAACTTTTTATTGCCTTTGTAAAAGCATATTATGAGTGGCTAGAGACGAGTGAATTTTATGCTGATTTAGATGGTGATGGAACTAAAGAAACACTTATTCAAAATCCTTCAGAAGCGATACATCATGCGAGAAAGCTTGCAGATTACAGAGATATCGATAATACTATAGATGATTTTATTCTATCATTTAAAAACAAATATCTTTCTAACATTCAATTTAACGTTGCTACAAATAAACAGTTATTCATTAAAAATGCTTTAGAATTTTATAGAGCGAAAGGTTCTTCGCGAGCCATCGATCTATTCTTTAAGCTGGTGTATGGATTAGAAGCAAGAGTTTACACTCCATCAGATGATGTATTCCGATTATCAGATAATGAATGGACAGACGAACGTTATCTTGAGTTATTGCCAGATCCCTCTAATATCAATTTTGTAGGCAAACAAGTTTTTGGAACAATCACGGGCGCCTCTGCATTTGGAGAAAAATTAATTCGAATTAAACGAGGTAGCTTATACATCGAAGTTTTATATCTCAGCGGTCTCAATGGTAATTTTCAAACTGATGAATTAGTTGTTGCTTTTGATGAAGTAGAATTAGGTGGTACTCAGTATAGAAATAGAATGATTGGCTCATTAAGTTCATTTGAAATTCAAGCTTCAAACGATGGTTTTATAGTTGGTGAAGAAGTAGCAGTTAAAGACGGCAAGGGTAAAAAAGGCGTAGCAGTTGTAACAGCTGTTCGAAACGCTGTTGGTGTTGTAGACTTCAATCTAATCGATGGGGGTTGGGGATATACTAATGATGCTCAAGTCATCGGTTCAAAAAGAACACTGAGATTTGATGAAATAAAGAATTTTGAAAACGAAGACTTTTTCTTTCAAACACAACCATTTGAAATTTTCAATACTGTAAAACAAGATCTGCATCGTTTCTATCTCAACACTTCTAATACTACATCTACAGACGCTGCACTAGCTCTTGATTTAGGAACAGAGTTGTATATTACTGCAAACGATGATATCGGCAATACTATTGTATGGGAAGGCACTCTTGTTGATAAAAGTACTGCTGACGGTTATCTTGTTTTAAATTATATTAAAGCTAATTATGCTAATAGCTCTACTGGTTTGATTGAAACAGATGATGGTAGGGACATAGCAAACAGTTTTTCTTCGAACACACAAAATATTCAATATCTGTATTCTAATGTAGATAGCTCATCTGAAAGATATGAATTAGAAGATTTAGATGGTATTGATGTTTCAGTAGAAGCAAATGTTATCGCAGTGAGCAATGTTTTTACACTTGAATACACCACAGATTCAGATATTGCAATTGCTGCTGATACCATTTTCTACCAAAAAGATGATATAAATCAAATCTATACGCGTGCAGGCGTAGCAAATACATTCTCAAATAATGCAACAGGTCAAACGTTTCTCAATCTACAATCAAAGGTCGGCGCGTTCAGAACAAATCGGCCATTTTATATATTAGGTGATGAATCCAGCGAGCCATTTACGATTGTAGAAATGTCAAATGTAAATATCGGTTTAATTGGCACAACATCAGAAGACTTACCATTTAAACTATATGCAAATACATATGCATCGAATACAGCGCTTGGTACATATGCTCCTGGTAGTGCAAATAATAGAACATCAACTTATACTACTAGAGCTAATTTTACATTATCGACTTTCGAAGAACAAGAAACACAATTCTATTACGAAACGACTCAAAGATCTGGTGGTCCTCTAATATTAGATACTCTTGATTTATCTACTATTATATACGAAACAGCAAACATTGATGCAGATGATCCAGGCAATTCAGAATTCCAAGAAGTTGCACAAGGAAATACAATTAATTATTCTAATACTACATTGCTTGATGCTTTAAATTATACTACAACCGGTATAGAAATTGGATCGATTGATTCTATTGTAATTACCGCACCTGGTGAAGGATATGGTGATGATCCATTCTTTATAGTATACGATCCATTGACCTCACACATCGATAGACATGATTTTTACATTCGCTATAAAGATGAAGGAGATGCTGAAAATCTCTTAAAGACATTTAGAGTAGGAGAGAAAATTGTAGTACAAGGCGAAAATGATACAAAAGAAGCAAGAATATATGATTTTAATATTCAGACAAGAGAGATATTTGCCAGACGTTTAAATTGGGATGTACGCGTAGATGATAATGTCGACACCGGTGCAAATAATGTTATGAATTTTTCTACTCAATCTGAATTTAGACATGGAGAATCGATTACAGGAACGACTTCAGGTGTCACTGCAGTGATTGAAACTGTTGATGAAACTCGAATGCTACCAGGTCCTGGCCGAAATGCAGATGTAAAAGCAACAGCATTATCAGGCAACGGATTTGCTACAGCTGTTAGAATCATCAATTCTGGTTTCGGTTATTTCGGTAAAAATTATGTAAATTCTACTGACACATATGAACCAGGAGAAAATTTAATTCTTGAGTCGACTAAAACTGCCGATAAAACAATATCAGTAAAAGGTTTTCTTGGTAATCAAGGTATCGCTCCTGGTACCCACCCAAATAGAAGGTCGTTCCTCAGTTCGGATAAATACCTAGCGGATAATGATTTTTATCAAGAATATTCTTATCAAGTATTGTCGGCTTTACCTTTTAACAAATATAAGAAAACACTTGTAGATGTTCTTCACGTTGCAGGTAGTAAACCGTTTGGTGGATATGTTGGTACTTCAGAAGCCACAGTAAATATTACACCTACCGATACTTCAGTACAGTTTGATTTGAAATCGACGTCATTGTTCATCAATCAAAATACTTTCTACACTGCTAATGTAGCATAGAGATAAATAAAAAATGGCAAAGAAACTAGTACCAGCAGAATTTAAGACACATCTGATTAATCAGATAATCGAATCTGTCACCGAGCGGGCAAATACTGCCTATTATGCTTTTGTTGGTGATCATGAAACTGTTGCGGCGACGCTAGAAGAAATTAATACACCGACTGAGACAGTACGTCAATTAAACTCTGAAATATTTAGAAATATGATTTTCGGGAAAAAGATGACTTCTGCCGATATTCGTTTTGTAGTCAATCGTACAAATTGGGAAAGTGGTACAGTATATGAAATGTACGATGATCAATTACTTGAGCTACAAGATAAAAACTTTTATGTGCTAGTCGATGAAGGTGCTTTCAAACATGTTTATAAGTGTCTATATAATAATAATGGAGCGCCGAGCACTTCTAAGCCATTATTTGCAAATGCCAAATACGATGCTGATTTATATACAGTAGGTGATGACTATTATGAAACTGCTGATGGATATCAGTGGAAATATATGTATAGTATCACGTCGACGGTATTTAATAAGTTTGCTACTGAAAAATATATTCCTGTTGTTGCTAATACTGTAGTACAAGATAATTCTGTTGAAGGATCGATCGATGTTATAAGAGTTACATTTGCTGGTAAACAATACGATAACTATATTACAAATGCAAAATTTGAAGTTGCAGATATTAATAGAATTACATCAACAATTATCGATAGCGCCCCTGACGGATCAGCAGAAGCACACTTTACTGCAGCTAAAGCCAATCAAACGTATCGATTAAAATTAGGTTCAGAACAAACTACAGATTTTTATAAAAATACTATATTGTATATTACAAGTGGTGTAGGCTCGGGTCAATATAGAACCATTGAAAAGTCTGCATATATTTCAGATCTAGGTGGTGTGTTTGCACAATTAGATGAACAATTTACTACACTTCCTAATGAAACGTCTACATATGAAGTAATGCCAAAAGTAGAAATCGTTGGTGATGGTAACCAAACAGCTAATGCAGAAGCCCGAGCTATTATTGATTCTTCTGCTTCAAATAGTGTAAATCGAGTCGAAATGCTTGAGATAGGTAGAAACTATTCATTTGCATCTGCTACTGTACTTCAAGGAAATCCAGTTTCAAATAACGGAATTACTACTGCACCAACCCCAGCGACTATTAGACCTATTATTCCACCTCAGGGCGGTCATGGCGCTAATACTGTTATTGAATTTGGTGCAAAACGATTATCATTCTATATGAAATATAATAGAGATGAAGCAGGTCTCGTTGAACCTACCAATTCATTTGCTCAATTTGGTATTATTCGAGATCCACAATTTGCAAATGTGGCAATATATACTACTGACGAAACTGGTGATTTCGTTGAAGAAGAAGTTGTTAGGCAATTTTCTAAGTTGCAAATAGGAGCGATTGGAACTTTTATTAGTAATACTGCACTGGGTGCTTCTATACAAGATAGTGTAGATGATGGTAATTATAATCTACACTTTAACACTGGTGAATATATTTTTCTTAAAACTGAAACATCAGTTCCGCAATATTTGTTAACAAAGGTAGCAGCAGGTTCATCTTCTAATACAATTAATTTGACAGACACTCCAGAATGGGTGACAGCTACTGATACATCAGTTACTGCTTATTATGTTCATATGCAAGCAGATGCTATCGTCTCAAATAAATCTGCTCCATTGCCTGTTGGAACACCGAGCAATATTGCTGGTATTTTAGTTAATAACTGTAGACCATTCTTTACTAAAGGTAGTATGATTTATGGTGAAACAAGTAAACAAATAGCTACGATTGCTGGAATTGATATAAATAGTAGAATAGGTCAGCACGATGCTGATTTTAGATTTGCCGACTATAATCAAATGTTAAAAATTATCGGTAACAGTGTGATTGATGGTCCAGGTGGTCCATTTACTCAAGATGAGACAATATATCAAGGAGAATCTTTACTTGAGGCGACCAGTACAGGTCAATTGCATTCTTCAACTGATACTGGCGGTTCTTCGACAACCATTAGTCTAACGAATGTTACCGGTAACTTTAATACATTTACTAATTTACATGGATCAGTTAGCGGAGCGCAATTAGTAGGAGATACTAGTAATGCTCTCGATATTAAATACGGTGATCTAGATCCGAATAGAGGAGCCATCCTCTATGTTCAAAATGATATACCAGTTGATAGAGACGAAAATCAATCAGAAGAAATTCGCGTTATATTGGAGTTCTAAGTAATGCCCCTTAATACAAATTTATCATCATCTCCTTATTTTGACGATTTCGATAGAAATAATAACTACTATCGAATTTTGTTCAAGCCTGCGACAGCGGTGCAAGTACGTGAGGTGAATCAACTTCAAACTATGCTGCAAGATCAAATCGAGCAGTTTGGTGATCACATTCTGAAAGCTGGTACAATTCTTGACGGTTGTAATTTCACATACCATAACTCAATGCCATTTGTAAAAATCTTAGATACTACCAAGAAAGGGGCCGCGGTAGATATAAGTAAATTGGCAGGTATGAGTGCAAACGGTCAATTGACAGGTAAAATTGCGTTGATCGATCATGTTGAAGATGGTTTCGAAAGCGATAATATAAATTTAAAAACATTATATGTCACATATTTAGATGACGAAGCTGCGTCAGCAGCAGGCACAACAAATCCTGATGAAGATGAGTTCCTCGCAGGTGAAGAAATTAGAATCTTCCATCAAGACGAGAGACTCTTTGATATTACCGTAGCTAACAATTCAAATGGATCAACTGTCTTTTCTAATAATGATGTTGTAGTAATATTTTCTGCAATTGAAATTAGTAGCGCTACTAACGGCGATGCTAATTTCGCTAATACATTTGCAGTAAATGATGTCATTTCAGACGTCGCGACAGGCAATATCTCACTGATTGTAACACATGATCCAATACCTCATCCAGAAAATGATAGTTTGATTCTTCGTGTAAAACCAAATTCACAATATCAATATGGCGATCAAATTGATGCTTCACGTTGGGATATTGAAGTCGATCAGTTACTCGAATGTACAACTGGTAGTGGATCAGGCAATCAATTTAAGGTTGTTTCGTTTATTGGACAAAACGCTACTGGCAAAATCACTACAACTGCTGGTGGACAAATTCAGTCTGCTGAAATTACTCGCGGAGGATTTGGTTATAATATACTGCCTCATATTAGCTTATACTCAGTAGGCGCAACGAATGCTACCGTTTTAAATAATCTTCAATTAGATCCAGAAAACTGGTATCAAACTGTTACAGCCGGATCTAGTGTAACTAATCCCATAGGCGAAGGTTATGGTATTTCAGTTGCATCGGGTCAAATTTATCAAAAGGGTTTATTCTTGAATGTTGCTCCTCAATTCAAGATGGTAAGCAAGTTCTCAAATACACCGAGCGATTTGTCAGTCGGTTTTGATAGTACTGAATCAGTAGTAAACGTATTTACAGATGCGACTCTTTATGACAATGCGTCTGGTTTCCTTAATCAATCTGCTCCTGGTGCAGATCGATTGAGAGTATCACCTGTACTTGTTGTTAGAACTGCAGCAGAAGAGAAGACTGCAACTAATTTCTTCCCTATCATTCGATTCTCTGAAGGCAAGCCTTTCCAACAAAATAAGACAACACAATATAATAAGATAGGCGACATGATCGCTCAGAGAACATATGATGAGTCTGGTAACTATGTTCTCGATGAGTTCCGCGCCACAACTCGATCACCTTTAGATTTCGAAGATTCTGATACTACCTTCTCATATGTAGTCGATCCTGGTCATGCATATATCGGCGGATATCGAATTAAGACGGAGACAAACTTTGTCAAGAATGTTAATAAAGGTACAGATACAGTCACTAAAACAGATCAAGATATTGATCTGAACTATGCTGCATACGTCGAAGTAAATGAAGTTGCAGGTGTATCATCTTTTAATGATAATAACGATGTAGTATTGAAAGATGCTGCTGCTAATTTTATTAGTGATTATGATTACGATGGTGTTGCAGGAGCGAACACTGTTTCTTCTTCACTCGGCGGTAATACGATTGGATCTGCGAAGATTAGAAACATAACATATGTCAGCGGCATTCAAGGTACATCAAACGCTAAGTACCGAATTTATCTGTTTGATATTCAGATGAATAAAGGTAAGAACTTTAAAGATGTGCGTTCTATCTATACAGATCTTAATTCGGGCTTGATGCTTGAAGATGGTATTGCGGATGTCGTTACTATTCAATCAAATCAAAATATTATTCGATCACTTAAATCTGCCGGCGAAGTGCAAATAGAAGAAGGTGGTAATAACTATATCGTCGATGCTTATGGTGATATTGCTCAAATTGTAGATGCAGACCGAAACGCACTTATTTTTAACACTGGTTTACCAGCTTCTAGTATCACTAATACATCATACATTTATCGTACTACAGGTACTACATATTATAACGTAAATACTAGCGGTCAAATTACCGTTGCTAAACAAACTAATGCAACTTGGCCGTACTCTTCTGGTTCTGGCTATCTTAGCGATCAAGAAGAAAATGATCTAGTCATTGTACCAAAACAAGATGTTATTGCTTCAGCAGATATCGAATCTGGTATGACACTTTCTACATCAAGTGACGGCAATAATCTTTATACTATTACAGATAGTGCAGGTGCTGCAACATTTGTTACTAATATGAGAGTTGGTGATTGGATTACTGACGGTACAGATGTTGGTCAAATTACAGCAATTGGCGGACAAAATAAACTGACATTTAGATCACAGAGCGGTTTGTTTTCTGGATTATCAAATGCTACAGGTAAATCATTTAAGAGAATTTTCCCAAAAGATATTCCTGTCGATCTTTCTTCACGATCAACAGCGAATGCTGAAGTAAATGGTAATGACCTAATCATTAATTTAGGCGTCGCTGTCCCTGCTGCCACAGGCGCGTTCAGTGTAACTTTTGATCAACAATATGATAATCAAATTGTATCTATGGATGTCCGTCGAGGATATTACGTACTTGTTAATACAACTGGTGATTGGGATAAAGGTAAAAACCTTGGTTTCTCAGGTATTATTCGACTAGTTAATGTTTATAATGGAACAGATACTAGTAATACAAATATTACATCAGAATTCTATGTTGATAATAATCAACGAGATGCATATTGGGGCCTTGGTTATTTGTATCAAGGCCATCGGCATCTACGACACTCGCTACTGAAATACTTGTAGAATTTGATTATTTGTATGACGGCGATGAACACGGTGCTAAAGTAATAAACTCATATAATATTAGTGATGAGCAAGAACTCACTACTCTACGTGCTAATACTACACCTAATGGAGTAATGCATACTCTTGAAATTCCAGAAATGGTAAGTGAGAGAGGACGATATTTCGATCTTCGTGAATGTATTGACTTTAGACCGATGGCAAAACCGACTGCAGCCGTTACTACTGATCCTGCAACAGCAAACTGCGCATCGTCTGAAGTGGTATCATTTAATTATAGTCAATATAGATTCCCGAAACCACAAAGCAACTTTGAATATGATATTACATATTATAAAGGTCGCACAGATGAAATCAGTGTAAAGTCTGATGGTAGTTTCGACGTTACAATTGGTGCTAAAGAATTACAGAAACATACTGAAGCAAATAAATTAAGTTTATATAAGTGTAGTGTAAAACCATATCCTTCAATTCCTGAGAGACCATCGACAGAATTGAAAGAGATTATGTCTACGTTTGTAGAAAATAGTAATGCGCTATTCATTCGAGTAAGTAAATTCCAAAATCAATTATTCAAAGTTGATCCACAGAATCGTGTATATACGATGTCTGAAATTGGTAATCTTGAGAGAAGAATTAATGCTCTTGAATATAATCAAAATATGTCAGAACTTGAAAATAAGACAATTAATAAAACAATTCAAAGTTCTGTTGATAGTACACTAGAAAGATTTAAGTTTGGTTTCTTTGTAGATAATTTTGAAAACTATGGTCTTTCAAATAGAGACCTATCATATTATAATGCATCTATCTATGAATACGTATTACAGCCCGATAGAACAACACTCAATATTGACTTTGAGGTTGCTGCAGTATCTTCGAAGTATGTAATCGGTAATAAGATTACTTTCCCACATAAGAGAAAAAATCTTGTAAGTCAAACAATTGCTACTTATGCGCCATATGTAGAGCCATATGTGCCTGAGATTGAAGAGTTTTGTGAATTTGAATCTAATAGAAATCTACAGAATGTCGGAGATACAACTACTACACCATACGAAAAACTGCAACGAGTGTGGGAAGAGTTTACATTCGTAGGTACTAACGAAACTGACGGTACACAAAGATATGTTGAGATTAAATTCTTCAACCCGCAGGGTGGTATTTCATATGAAGTAATTCAATCATCTCAGCCACCGACACAGGCTAGCCAAGAAGTTGGTACGTTACAAGTAGATCCTACTAAGACTGATAAATTTGTAGCTCTTGGACCTGATGAAGCTATTGAGTTATATAAGAAATTATATCCAGTCAAAAACGGTAAAAATCAAGTTGTTCCATATTCTACTAATCCATGGTTTGAAACTGCAAATTCAACTCCGTCAAATATCAGAGTAACAATAGATGGTACTGGTCCATTTGATTATAAAGCTTGGCAAGGAGCCGGCAAATTACGATTTGCATATAATCATCTCAATGGTCGATATATTACGGTTAGAGCCCATAAAGCAAAAGAAGTATTTAACTTTGAAATTTGCTATCCTGCTACTACACAAGCTGATGCGGTATATGATTCTGGTCAAACAGCTGTAAATACACGGCCGCCTGCATGTCCTAAAGGTACGTTCAAATACGATCGTTGTGTTGGTAGCACACTTTATGTATATCAGTGTGATGGTAACTATGGCACCGAAATTGGTTATACTGTACCAAATTCACCAAAGTGTTATGTCGCTCCACCGCCAATTGATGAACCGCCTGAAGAAAGTTGTCCTCCAGCTGGTTCGTTCTACAAAGTTTCATGTTCCGGAACATCACAGATAACATACACATATACAGGTAATGTAGGTAGTGGACCTGGTGGTTGTAGTGTCACAGCTTCAGATACTGTAGTTTGTTCTTCAGCGTGTGGTTGTAGTCCGACTACACCAGAACCTGGTTGTACTGAACAAACCACACCACCAACAAATAATAGTGGTGATGATGGTTGTGTGAGTACAAACGATCCCACATGTAATATTGAAGAAGAATCTACTCCACCACCAGTTCCACCTTCTGGTCCACCAACACCTGACCCCGATGATGACCCACCACTGCCTGAAGAGCCAGTTGTTGAGCCGCCAGATCCACCGCCTCCGCCGCCTCCACCTCCACCTACTCCGCCTACTACTCCTGGCGGCGGTGGTGGCTGTGTACATGTAGACAGTTATTTGCCAGTCGTTACAGAAGGTCAAAATCGGGCGCATCAAATGATGCCTGGATCTGCTGTATTGTTGGGTACTGAAGATCTAGAAATAGTTGAAGGCACTGTTATTAATGCAGTAACTAAACCAGAACCATGCGTAAGAGTTACAACTGAAGCTGGAATTAGTCTGATATGTTCTACGTCAGCACCTCTATGGACCGATGAAGGTAAATACTACGATGCACCAGATGTCGGCGACAAGAAAGTAGCAGTTATGAAAGATGGTCAAACATGGTTCGATACCGTTGTTAATGTCGAAGATATGGGTGTACTTGATGTTAGGCCGATGGATTGCGGTGATAAGAACTTCTGGGCAGGTGAAAAAGATGGTGAATACATCTTACACCATAACGTGAAGATAAGATTTAAAGATGGTCCAAACTTTGCGCCGATGCACGGTATGTTTAATCTACCCGGCACCCTTAGAGACTTAGTATTAGATAAAAAATAATAGGATTATTTAAATGGCACGCAAAAGACTAAGAGGCAGTATTAACCATATTAGGAGACGTGATGAAAATGTTTTCACGATGCCTAGAGCTGCTCGTGGTAAAAATAAACCTAAGTGGGTAAAACTAAAAACTACTGGATTAAAACCCAATACAAAATATAAGGTGATGCTCGATAATCACCCTGGTAATCAATTTGAAGATATTACATCATTTTCAAAACCAGTGGGCAAATCTGTTAAAAATAATACCCATCGTGAAGGAAATAGAGGTCTTACGACATATTTAAAATCTGATGCGAACGGTAAACTTGAAATTAAAACAAGGCCGTTTGGTACGGATGATGCTACTGTTTCAGGTACTAAATCTAGTGGTTCTAAAGACTTCACAAAAATGTGGAAGTTTTGGCATACTCGTACTCAAAAGAATGATTTAGGTCGAGATAAAATTAAACTCATTGCTTATAGCAGTGTAAATAATCCTGATGCTTCCAATAAGATTAAAACTCTTAAAAAAACAATTGCGCCGCCGGTAGTAGTAGAAGATGGGGATACATCAACTACTGTTGTAAATCCTCCTCCTCGACCTGAAGATGCTTTACCTCCTGGTATTATTTGTGATTGTTTACTACCCGACGTGGGGATGATCGATCCGATTGTACCTATTTCAACACGCAGTAATTATTATCAAACTTTCTTTATTGATGCATTAAAAGTTGATGGATCAGATACTGTAGATTTGCTCGATGTTGTTCTCTATATCAGATCTAAACCAATTATCAAACAAAATGCTTCTGGTTTAGCAAATCCTGGCATTAACATCTCTATTCTACAGTGTGAATCAGATGGCACGCCGATTATTACATCACGCTATGCTGGTTCAGAAGTGCAATTAGATTATAATCAAATCAAAGCTTCACCTCTTGCAACTTCTGGTACTGTATTTACGTTCAAAGGTCCATTGAGATTAAAAACAAATCGATTTTATGCGATTGCTGTCAATTTAGAAGATACTAATTATGCTTTATGGATGAATCAAAAAGGTGATTTGACTCTTGTAGATGGAGTTAAAACAGAAGAAAGATCTCAAGGTTCTTCGAAAGGACATAAAGGTGATGTTTTCTATTATGATAGAGAAAAATCTAAGCGTAAGACTGCTGCAGCGTCGTCATGGACACCTAAAAACGATTTAGACATTAAATTCGATGTTAATATTGCAGAATATACATTGAGCTCAGTCGATGTTACTTTGCATAATGCATCGTACGAATTCTTCAATCTTTCTAGTACTGCGGCAACATGGGAACCAGGTGAAGAAGTATATAAAGTTCGACCAGGTGAATCGAGCACAGTATACATTGCTGCCGGTACAAATAAAATCATAGGAAGTGGCACTAATTTTGCAACACTCAGCGATGGTGACAAACTAATATTAACTGATAACACAGATACCACCATTCAACAAGTATTCACTGTAGATAAATCATTTGCTGGCAGTGCGACTATAGTCTATGTTGAAGAATATGCTGAAAGAACAATCGGTGGTACATCAGGTTCTCCATTAGGCACATGGTTTAAGACAGTTGTAGGCGAAGTCGAATATTATGATTATTATTTCTCAAATATTCGACTTTCTGATTCGTCTGTTAATTATGCTCAGTACAATCTAGATTCGAATATGAGATTTGCTGTGGGTGATACTATTAAAGGTGTAGATTCTGGTACAACTGGCGTTATTGATACATATAATCCATTGCCCGTATCAGTATTTAGATCAAACTGGAATGCTCAGCTGCCACCGAAATTTAAGCCAGTCACTTACTATAACCTGTCTGAAGATTTAGGCTCCGGTCTATATAAGTTGCATTCGAATGATAAGATTTTTTATCTTAATGCTCCAAATCATATCAAAGATTACGCAGGATGGATTATTTCTACTTCGCAAGAAGTTGATCAGGCTAGTTCAGGTGGTACCAATTTTACTGGTCAAATGAAGTCTGCAGAAATCAATTTGACTTATCAATATCTCGGTGAGACTGATCGATCATACTCTGCTCCAACTATTGATTTGAACGAAATGGATATGGTCACACATCGATGGTTGATCAATAATGATAGTACCAATGAACATCTCAATAAAGGTAATGCGTTGACACGACATATCTCTACAACTCTTGAGTTAGGTGACGGAAACAATGCTGAAGATATTAAAGTTATTATGAATGCATATCGACCACGTAATACTGATATCGAAGTTTACGCTAAGATTCATAATAATGCCGATCCTGATGCATTTGACGATAAACAATGGACAAAACTTGCAAGAACAGTTGGTGATGATAAGTTTAGTAAAGCTGGATCTTTAAAAGATTACAAAGAAATGGAATTTAGTTTCGCTAATACAACTACAACAACTGATTTAGCTGGTACATTTACTACTGAATTAAATAGCGCAAATGTCGTCGGTGAATCTGGAACAACTGATGTATCAACAATTTCTGTTGATGACGTGATTAAGATTTCTAGCCCGTTATTCCCTGAAAATTATCAATTATTTGCTATTGATTCAATTGATACTGCAAACCAAACAATTACGTTGACTGAGTCAGTGAGTAATAATAATATAGTTGGTGAAGGTTTTGTAGTGTCGACTCTTGATGCTGCACAGACTGCATATCGCAATCCAGACAACTATAATGCAGTACGATATTTCAATGAAGCCGGGTCACCGTATGATACGTATAATCGAGTTGCTATTAAGATTGTCTTACTGGCTTCAGATAGAAAACTTGTACCGAAAGTTGACGATTATAGGGTGATCGGAGTCACAGCATAAATGTCAGCAGTTGAAAAAGATTATGTTTCTATAGGCGAAGGTTCGTTTATAAATACCAATAAGAAGGATCTCGAGCACTATAAAATGAACAGAGCTCGAGCTTATAAAGAACGAGAAATGCAAGACAAGATAGACAAGCTCGAAAGAGAAATTATTCAAATCAAGCAGATCCTCCAAAAACACATAGTAGGAACCAGATAATGGCATTACTGTCAGATTTTCCACAACTCAATCCAGCTACAGACACATTTGCTGATTGGCTGAATAGGACCAACGACATCTCGCTTTATTTGCGTGGTGAATTTGTCGCTGGTACTACTCAGATCATGACAGCAAATAGTTTGCCTGGCGGTTCAATGACCTATGGTAATGCTACACTTTTTGGTCAATTTACTGCAAATACTATGGTCGTTATCAATGATGGTAGAAATGATGGCACTGATGATAGTACATTTGCAAATGCAGAATTTGGTGGATTACGGGGTGGTATCTGGGATAATGCTAGTAATACAATTACAGCTGATACACTCTATATTGTTTCTAATACTACATACACTGATGAATCTACCGAAGTTTATGTCAACTCTACATATGGCTTAATCGTTGAGAATACAACCGAGCTACGATATGATGTATTATATGTAGGCGACGGGCCTGCAGGAAGTAATACAAATGCTCAACTACATTGGCAAAGCTCAAATAATCAACTAAACTTCAATGATGATGTACGAGCAACATTTGGTGGAGCATCAGGCACAGAAGTATTTGGTGGTACAGGCCAATATGAGATGTTCTATTCTGCAGCTGATAATAGAATGTACTCAAATACAGACATTCAAGATATTCGGTCAACTGCTAATCTAAATCTAATTACTGATCGCTACGAGTTAAGAACAGAAACTGGTGGCGAGAATATGATGACTGCCAATCTCAATGGAGAAGTTGTACTCTATTGGGATAATGCTGCTCGACTCACAACTAATTCATACGGTGTGACTGTACATGGTGATGCCATTCTCGAAGATGATCTCGTAATCTTCGACGGAAATAAAATCTTGATGGGTGGTTCTACTACTTACGATGGTACAGAAGATCTAACCACTTATAAGTTCCAGATGTTTACTGATGGCAGCGATTCATACATCGTTGCAGATGATCGCGACCTTTATATAGAAGTTAACGAAGGCTTCGAGCTAACCAATATTGGTCGCGGCACTCATTATATGACAGCTAATGCATATGGTCAAGATGAAGTTATCTTATATGCAAATGGAACTAAGAGACTAGAAGTTGTAGATGGCAGTCAAGGCAATAACTCGGTAGATGGTGTTGAAATCTTCGGTGAAGCGAACACCACCACACTACGCGTTCGATCTGATGCTAACTTCGACGGATCTACTGGTCTTGATTCTAATAATATCTCATGGGATGCATCAGCTAATACACTCTACGTCAGAGATGACACACCAGTCGTTTGGGGCGATGGTAATGATCTGACTATTAAGCATGATGGTTCTCATAGTTATATCACCGAGGCAAACACTGGTAATCTCTATATCGAAGCCACAAACTTAGTAGTTCGAGCTACTGATGGTTCTCGTTATCTAGAAGGCATTGACGGAAGCCATGTCATCATCTATTCTCCAGATAATACGCCAGCACTTTTAGCTAATAATAATCAAGTACATATTACTGATCTCGCTAATACGGAGACGTTGCGTGTACGTAGTACTTCTTTGTTTGAAGACGATATGAATGTTGAAGGTTCTACTGGCAATCCTACACTCACATGGGATAAATCAGCCAATACACTGAACTTCGATGATAATAACTATCTCACTATGGGTACTGGTGGTGATTTCATTATGTACCATGAAGGTACTAACACATATATTAAAGAATTAAATGCTAGTGGTGATTTAGTGCTTCAAGCAAATAATATGCAGCTTGAAGATACAAGCGGACAAGCATATTTCTGTGGTACTGCTGGCCAAGGTGCATCGATGCACTTCAATGGTGACCAAAAATTAATTACTCGTAATGACGGTGTAGAAGCAAACGGATTATTTGATACAGATACCTTGCTTGTTACATCATACGCTAACTTCGAAGCTGATGTATATTTCGATGGTACTGCAGCTGATGCAATGCATTGGGAATCTACTAATAATCTTCTAAACTTTAATGATGGCGTTAAAGCTACATTTGGTACTAATGACGACTTAGTAATATATCATAATGGTTCGCATAGTTATATCGACGACGCCGGTACTGGCAATCTTTATATTAGATCAAATGATTTAAATATTCAAAAATATACTGGCGAAGAAATGATAAGAGCCATTGCAGACGGCGCCGTCACTCTTTTCCATAATAATAGTGCCAAGCTTGCTACAACAGCAACTGGTGTTAATATTACCGGTACAGTTGTTGGCACTGGTTTAGATATTAATGGTAGCTCAGATCTCGGCGCTTCTGGTTCAGACACTATCAGCATGATTGGTGTTGTTGATACAGACATCGTACCATCAGGAACAGTCGACCTAGGCACATCAGCTGCGCCGTGGACTGAATTGTGGGTAACAAATGCAGATGTACAAACTCTTCAAGTAGATCTCAATGCAACAATTACAGGCGAAGTCACTGCTAATAACTTTGTTGGTGATGGCGCTCAGTTGACTGCTTTAAATGCATCTCAATTAACTACTGGCACAGTAAATGATGCTAGATTGCCAGGAGAAATTTCATCCAATATTTCTGGCACAGCTGCGCAATCAAATACTATTCAGCTACACACATCATCCACTAATGCTAATTTTCCTATAGTATTTGTATCGTCAGTATCAGGTTATCGTGATGCTACAGCAGATACGACTCTTACATTTAATCCATCAACTGATACACTGACAGTCGATAATCTAGTTGTAGATGTAGCCGCTACATTACCATCAGATTTGACACTCGGTGGAACTACTCAATTCGAAAATATCGATGTCAGCGGAACTCTAAACGCTAACGTAGTAATTGGTTCTACATTCGAGATTCCAGATGTTGGTTTCTCTGGTTCAAATACTTCTGTGTCGACAACAGCAGCAACTGTAATTGATAGTTTTCCTTTAAGTCAAACGAAAGGATTTAAGTATTTTGTACACGGTGATAGATCTGGTTCGACTAACTCAGTGTATGTTGTAGAAATTAATGTTGGTGTTACAGATAATGGTGATGTCTATTATACTCGATATGGTGAAATTGTAAATGATATGGCAGGTGTAAGCTTAGTCCCATCTTCAAATGCAACGCATGTGAGTCTTAGCGCAACATGTACCTCTGCATCAGGTTCGAACGTACATAACTTTACAATTCTGAAAATTGAGACTCGATCATAATGGCAAACGCAATATACGATAAATATAAGGAAGCAATACTCAGCGGTGCTGCTAATAGTTCTCTTACGTCTGAGACTGTAAAAGTTTCATTAATCGATTCTGCTGCATCGGCTGAACCATATACAGCAACAGATGAATTTTATGATGATGTTACTATAGCTAACACAGTATTAGCTACAGTCACTTTATCAAACGTAACTGTGACTAATGGTGTATTAGATGCCGATGATGTTACATTTACATCAGTGACTGATATTTCTACTGACGGCGACGCAGATGCACTTTTATTTTGGATAGATACTGGAGATACGGCAACGAGTCGACTTGTTGCGTATATGGATACAAATATAGACGGATTACCAATTACACCAGACGGCTCGGATATTGATGTTACATGGGCAGTCGACGGAATATTCAAATTATAAGAAGAGAAAAAGATGGCAACTGCACAAAAATTTGATACTCTTGACGGTCTTGTAGTTACTGGTACATTAGAAACTGGAGGATTGACTTCTTCCGGAAATCTTACTGTCGACACCAATGTCCTCTACGTCGATACCGTTAATAATCGAGTTGGTATTAATAAAGTTCCTACTGTTGCGTTTGATGTCAACGGAGCTGTTAATATCGATGGCGGTACGATCGACGGTCTATCTCAGCTTAGCGTTGATAATCTCACTTTAAATAGTCAAACAGTTGAATCTTCAAATCAATTAGTATTAAAATCTGGAGCTGTTCATGCTATTGATCTAGACGCCGGCGCTGGAGCAATTAGATTAGAAGATAGTTCTGTTGAATTTGGTAGATTTACCCAGTCAGGAGGCAATCTTGTTATAGCTGCTGGATCTGGTACGACTACCGCATTGACACTTCAATCAGACGGTGATGCAGTTTTTGCAGCTAATGTTGCGATGTCTAATGGCACTAAGATCGACTTCGGTTCGGTCATGGATATTACTGCTAGCGCATCTGGTGCAACGTTTAGTGCTAATACGTATCACGGCGGAAGTATTGTAGCAAATGGCGATACAAATACCTATTTACAATTTCACGCTTCTGATCAATGGCGCGTAGTGACTGGTGATTATGAGCGATTAGAAGTTAATAACAGTCAAGTAACAATTAGTAATGTACCATTGGTTGCAGACGGTCAAGATATTACTGGTAAAGTACTTCACGCTACTGATTATTTCGAAGAGACTGTGTATAATGGCGGTTCTGGTACAAGTTATGTAATGAATATTAATAATGGATCTGTACATAAATTTCAACCTACCGGTAATTATAGTATTGATTTCTCTAATTTCCCAACGAGCGG
>Ga0255772_10000662_pt1 | contig 33875 bp, 42 predicted proteins | sample 071ome_34_FD_179970 | JGI IMG/M metagenome (GOLD analysis project Ga0255772, IMG submission 179970) | Coastal salt marsh microbial communities from the Groves Creek Marsh, Skidaway Island, Georgia - 071411BT metaG (version 2) | ecosystem: Environmental > Aquatic > Marine > Intertidal zone >...
GGTGGCCGCGCGTGTGCATAAAAACGCTAGCGAGTGGCGTCTGCATTTAGCTTCTTGCGCCACCTATTACGATGAGAGCGTAAAGTGAAACTTACCGTGACCGAATATGCGGAGTATCGTAAGAAGAAAGGGTGGCGCGGTACGTCGCGAAGGGCCGTCTACGATGCCATTGACAAAGGATGGATAAAGCGCGGTCGCGACGGCCGGATTGATGTTGAGGCGGCAGACCGGCAATGGGCCAGCCAAAGCCGTTCAAGAAGCGACGGACAGAGCGTTGGTTCTGATGCCGTCGAAGCGGCCGACCTTAACTACCACCGAGCACGCAAAGAGAAAGAGCTCGCTGACAAAGTGGAGCTTGAGAACGCCGAACGCCGTGGCGAGCTGGTAGAGCGGAAAGCGGTTGAGTCAAAGTGGTTCGCACTCGCGCGCGCGACCCGTGACCGAATGCTCGGCTTGGCTGACCGATGTGCGGGCCAGGTGGCGATGATGGCAAGTGAGCACGAATGCCGCGTCTTTCTCGAACGCGAGATACGCGATGCGCTTCGCGAGCTCGCAGAGACCCTTGCCGATGAGTGAGCAAAAGTGCTGGCGGCCTGGGTGCGATAAACCGGCAACGCATCGCGTTCAATGGACCGAAGGCGGCACGGTTGGCGATGCTTTCTTGCAACTCTATTGCACAGCTCACGCGGTGGAATATCTAAGCGCTCAACCCTGGCAGGCTGGAAAGCCAGAGGTAAGCCGTGGCGACGAATGACACCAGCGACCTGGCGCAAGCCTTCTGCAAAGGGCTTGACACGCCACCGCTTCAGACCGTTACGGAGTGGGCAGAGGCCAATCGCTTTCTTGACAGCCGGACTAGCGCGGAGCCTGGCAGGTATCGGCCAGACCGGACACCGTATGCCGTTGAGCCTATGGACAAACTGAGCGCGCACGATGACACCGAACAAGTGGTGCTGATGTGGGCAGCGCAGGTGGGGAAGACAGAGATAGGCAACAATTGGCTTGGCTCCATCATCGATTACAGCCCCGGACCGACCTTGGCCGTTCAATCGACGGTTGACCTGGCCAACGACTTCAGCAAGCAACGGATCGCGCCGATGATTGAGCTCTCGCCGGCTCTTCGGGATAAGGTAGCGCCACCGCGCTCAAGAGACTCAAGCAACACGCTCCGCAACAAAGAGTTTGCCGGTGGTGCGCTGTATATCGTGGGGGCCAATGCGCCAGCCGGTCTTCGCTCAAAGCCCATTCGCTTTGTGTTCTTCGATGAGGTTGATAGTTATCCGCTGGATGCCGGTGGTGAAGGCGATCCGATTGACCTAGCCATGAAGCGGACCGCGACCTTTCGCAATCGAAAGATTCTGATGACGAGCACGCCAACCATCAAGGGTGAATCACGCATCGAAGCGGCCTTTGCGGAAAGCGACCAGCGGCGGTATGAAATCCCATGCCCACGTTGCGGAACCTTTCAAGCGCTGGTCTGGAAGCAAGTCAAGTGGCCCAAAGACCGGCCGGAAGACGCAAGTTATCAATGCATTGAGTGTGAAATGCTCATCAATGACGCGGAGAAGGCCAAGGCATTGGCGCAAGGTCATTGGCAGGAAACGGCCGAAAGCGCGCGCGGTATCGCCGGCTATCACCTTTCGGCGCTCTATTCGCCATGGGTCCGTTTTGGCGAGCTGGCCAAAGAGTTTCGGGCGAGCGCCAAAGACCCCGTTCGCCTTCAGGTCTTCGTCAACACGCGGTTGGCAGAGACCTTTGAAGACCAAGGTGAAGCGGTGGACGGTCACAGCTTGCTTGGCAGGCGTGAGCCTTTCGGCGTGGAGGCCAAGCGGACCGGCAAGGGTCCGGAAGTGCCGGCTGGCGTGCTCTGGCTAACCTGCGCGGTCGATACCCAAGACGACCGGCTTGAAGCGCTGGTGGTCGGCTGGGGGGCTGGCGAAGAGTGCTACGTGATTGACCACCGGGTGTGGTACGGAGACCCGGCCGCGCATTCAGGCCAATCGCCAGAGGGGGTATGGGCAGAGCTCGACATCTACCTTGGCCGGGAGTGGCTCCACGAGGGCGGAAACCTGATGCGGCTGCAAGCCACTTGTGTCGATTCAGGTGGGCACCACGCTTCAGCCGTTCGGACCTTCGCCAAACAAAGGGCAGGCCGTAACGTGTGGGCCATCGTGGGAAGCCGCACCAGTACAGACCCGATATGGCCAAAGAAGCCGAAAAAGACCAAGGTCGGGCTTTTCTATCGGGTCGGCGTAGGTGAAGCCAAGTGGAAGGTGTACCGCCGCTTACGGATACCGGAGGCCGGCGCGGGGTATGTTCACTTCAGCGATTCGCTTGACGGTGCATGGTTTGAGCAGCTCACCGTGGAGAAACGCCGGACGCGATACGTCAAAGGCCGGCCGGTGCATTATTGGTGGAAGCCGGACCATGCGAGGAATGAAGCCTTTGACCTGATGGTGTATAACGTCGCAGCGCTTCACGGTCTCTATCTTGGCGGGCGCAATCTCGAGCAAGCGGCCAAGCGCGCGGCGAGCGCCAGCACCAAGAAACGGACAAAAGCGAAGGTGGCCGACATCCGCCCAAAGTACAGCGAGCAAGCGTCCAAGAGAAGGCCGAAGCGGGGCGGCTACTTGAGGCGCTAGCGATTGACAACGAGCGCCTTGAAGCATATTGTTAGGCCTATGTATACAGCCGAAGACCTGGCCAACTTGGAAGCCGCCATCAAGAAAGGCGTGACCCGTGTTCGCATTGGCGATCAAGAGGTTCAATATCAAAGCCTGTCCGATATGCGCAAGCTGGCATCGCGTATGCGGCGCGACATCGCCAAGACTCCGCGCGTTTACCGCGCCAGACCTTCAAGGGGCTGATGATGTGGCCATTTAAGAAGCGCGATAAGAAGCCAAGCAAAGCCGCAGAAAAGCAAGCGTATGCGCTAGGCTTTGCGGAAGGCCACAAGCGGACGTACTACAACGCGGCGAAGGCTGGCAGGCGTACGTCGAAGTGGGGGGAACGCGCGAGCTCTGCTAACGCCGTGACCAGCGCTAACGGGCGAAAGCTCCGCGAGCGGGCGCGGCATCAGATTCGCAATAGTCCGCACGCAAATAAAGCGAAACTGATGTTTGTTTCATCGGTGGTGGGCGAAGGCATCCGGCCGCAGGTGCGGACAGGCAACCCGGAGCTCGACATTGAAGCCGAACGGCTTTGGCATGAGTGGACGAAAGTGTGCGATGCCGATGGCCGGCATGACTTCTACGGGCTTCAGCGGCTCATTGCCGGCACCATTCCCGGCGATGGCGAATGCCTGATACGGCGAAGGCCGCGCCGGACCGAAGATGGCATGTCCGTGCCGCTTCAACTTGAAGTTCTCGAGGCCGATTACCTAGACGAAAGCCGGACCGATATGGTGGGTCGTGGTCGCATTGTTCAAGGCGTGGAGTTCAACGCGCTAGGGCGGCGGGTGGCATACTGGCTCTTCAAGTACCATCCGCACGATGTGAGCAGCCCAAGCAATTCGATGATGGGCATCACATCAAGCCGAATCCGCGCGAGCGAGATTGCCCACGTCTACTATTGCGACCGACCTGGCCAAGCTCGAGGCGTGCCTTGGCTGGCACCGGTCATGATGCTCTTGGAAGACCTTGAAGCATACGTTGACGCGGAAGTGCTCCGCAAGCGCGTGGAAGCCTGCATGGTGGGTATCTACAAGGGAGATCTTCAGCATTGGGCGCCGGCCTATGACGGTGAGACCGGAGACATTGAAAGCGTCCAACCGATTCGCGATGCCGATGGCGTGCCGATGGGCGATCTCCAACCTGGCGAGATTTACCACATCGACCACGAAGCGGACCTGAGCATTCACCAACCATCGGTTGTGACAGGTATTGAAGAGTTCTTACGAGTCACGCAACGGAGCATCGCCACCGGGCTCGGTATGACGTATGAACTTTTGGCCGGCGACTTGTCCAAGGTCAACTTCTCGAGCATCCGCGCCGGAAACATTGAATGGCGCCGCTTGGCGCGCCAGCTCGCGCAAGGTCTCATCGTGCGTCAGGTATGCGAGCCGGTGTGGCGCTGGTGGCTATCGATGGCCATTGCTTCCGGTGCTTTGCCCGAGGGCGTTGAATATCGGGTTGATTGGATTGCGCCGCATCATGAAGAGATCGACCGCGTGAAAGACCTCCAAGCCGACGTGCTTGGTCTTTCTAGCGGTCTCTACACCATGAGCGAGACGCTGAAGCGACGTGGGAAAGACTTTGACCAACATGTTGAGGAATTGGCCAATGAACGCGAGCGCCTTGGCGCCGATGGCGTGGCTTTGGATTGGCTACCAGAAGAAGAGCCACCGGCCGAAGACGCTGCGGTAACGGCCATCGAAGGCGTGGCATAGTGGCTGACTGTATCGAAAGCAGCATCGTGGAAGTTCCGGTGGTAGTGTCCACCGTGGGCAAGCCGGTGGTGTGCTCTTCGGTACAGGTGGCCGGTGGCCCGGTTGCGGTTGGAACGGTTGGCGATACCACAAGCAAGGTCATCGTGGACCGCTACGTGGTGAACTACACGCAACCCGGACCGGTTTATGCTGGCACCGGATTGACCAAGACCGGCAGCACCATCGATGTCAATGCGGCCAACGCTTCAATCATCGTCAACCCTGACGATATCGAAGTGGGCTACGGTGGCACGCTTGATGTCCAGCCGCTTGGAGCGGTGGACGCTGGTGCGAACGACCAGGCCGCGCGCATCGACCATCGCCACAACCACGGCGACCTAAGCGCGGAGCTCGCCACGCATCATACGGCAAGCCAAGTATCGGTATCTGGCACATATCCCGAGATAGGAAGCCCCGGCGACGTTGAAGCCGCGCTGGCGCAGATTGACCTTGTGGCCGGCAGCATCGGCCAGACTGACACGGTGGCCGGTGCTAACGGAGTGCAAAACACCGGCAATGATGTCAATGCGGTTATTGAGCCGATTTATGGCACAACCGCGAACACGGTTACCGAAGGCAATGACCCAAGGCTAAGCGACGGGCGAGCTCCGATCGGGCCGGCTGGTGGCCAGCTCGCCGGAACGTATCCGAATCCCACGGTGGTTGATGGTGCTGATGGTTCGGCCATCCACGATGACATAGCGGGCGAGATTGCGGCTATTGCGTTGAAAGCCGTGCCAGGCGCTTCGGATGTGCTAGTCATCGAAGACGCTTCAGCGGCGAACGCAAAGAAGCGCATCACCATTGGTTCGCTTCCAACTCCCGCGCCAGGGGGCCAGACGGATACCGTGACCGGTGCCAATGGCGTCCAAAACACCGGCGACAACATCAACGCCGTGCTCGAGCCAGTCTTTGGCGCGGTGGCTAACACCGTGACCGAGGGCAACGATCCAAGGCTAAGCGATGCCCGTATTCCCACCGGGGCAGCCGGTGGCGAGCTCGCCGGAACGTATCCGAACCCGACGGTGGTGGATGGCGCCGATGGTTCGGCCATCCATCGGAACTTGAGCGGCGAAATAGCGACCATACCGACCAAGGCCACGCCAACCGGCGCGGACCTTTTAGTGATTGAAGACGCGGCAGCGGCGAACGCAAAGAAGAGCATCACGCTTGCTTCTTTGCCGTATCCAGCGCCAGGCGGCCAGACCGATACCGTGGCCGGCGCCAATGGCATAACGAATAGCGGCGACAACATCAACGCCGTGCTCGAGCCGATTTATGGCTCAACCGCTAACACGGTCACCGAAGGCAATGATGCCCGGTTGAGTGATGCGCGCATTCCCACCGGTCCGGCTGGTGGCCAGCTTGCCGGCACGTACCCTAATCCCACGGTGGTAGATGGCGCCGATGGTTCGGCCATCCACGATGACATTGCGGGTGAGATTGCAGCTATCGCGACCAAGGCTACGCCTGTGGCGGCTGATCTTCTCATCATCGAAGACAGCGCAGCCGGCAACGCAAAGAAGGCCATCACGGTCGGCTCTTTGCCTGGTGGCGGTGGTGGCATCACGGAGCCGCAGCACAAAGCGCTTCGAGACCTCATCCATTTCATCGACGATGGTCCGGCTGACGGGTTCCCAAGCGGAGCGGTTAAGGACGTAACTTACAGCGGAGCTTTCCCCACCGGGGTCGATTGGTGGGAAGACGCCACGCGCACGCAACGTATTGTTGACCTGGCCATCACGTACAGCGGCGCTTTCCCCACTTCGGAGCAGTGGCGCATGTATGACACTGATGGCGTGACTGTGTTGGTGACGCTGACGGATGCCATAACGTATGCCGGCGCTTTCGAGACCTCCCGAACCAGGACGTGGGTGTGATGAGTCGCGGTCCCGCTAGCGTGCTGGTCGATGCCGATGGGAACGTGGTTGGCGTTGTGCAAGATGGCGAAGTCTATCGCGTTCAAGTGCAAGCGACCGTGGCGAGCTCGGACGGTGCAACCGCTGAAGTCAACACGGATGGAAGCCGGCAAGCGCTGGCCATCGCTCAACCTGAGCTTGTGGCTATAGCCTACCGAATAGAAGCACAAATGGATGAGCTTTTGCGCCACATGCGCAGCATCACCGGAGAGGAAGACCCGTTATGAGTACATTGCTGAAAGACGGCACTGGCGGCGGGTTTCTCGCCAAAGTGACCGCCAACAATCGCTTGGCCAGCGAGGCCATCGTCATTACCGGCGAAGACGACTCTATCCGCGTTGGCGATGGGTGGCAGATATCAAGCAAGCCGGTTTCGTTTACCAGCTCGACCGCTTCAGCCATCCTCTACATCAAAAATGGCGACTCCAGAAACTTCGTGCTTGACCGGGCGGTGCTCGTTTTGGGAACGGCCACCGGTGGTTCTGGCGATTGGACATTTCGCGTCATGCGCAACCCTGAAGAGACTGGAACGATTGTTACCAATGCCTTGACGGCTGGGATTAGCAATTCAAATCACGGCTCAAGCAAACAGCCGAGCGGCCTTCTCTATCGCGGTGTTCAGGGGGATACGGTAGACCTGGCTGGCATTGCGGGTGGTGCTCCCTTGCCAATCCAGCAAGCATCGAATCGAACGATTTTTCCGCTTGGTAGGCAACTGCCTACAGGCACCAGCATAGCGTTTGAGCTTACGCCACCGGCAGGCACAACGGCCGCGACAGCCGTCTTGGTCACGCATTGGTACTATGACGTTGCGGGGCTTTAGGAGTTAATCATGGCAAAAATACAAGACGCTACCGGCAACGGCTTTGAAGCCGGGGTGGATTCAACCAACCGGCTATTGGTTGAAGCCGTCAACTTGGTTGTCCGTGAAGAGGCGGTTTTGCTTGGCGCATCTTTTGAGCTTGGCACGCTTCAGACGCTTACGGTTGACACTGAACTAGGCTTGATCTTCGTTAAGAACAATGGCGACCGAACCATCATCATCGACCGTTTCGAGTTTAGCGGAACGGCTTCAACCGGTGGTGCAGGCTCCACGATGCTCTTGACGCTTTACAAAGGTGCGGCGTTGACTAATGGAACAGCGAGTGCAGCGGTAAACGCCAATTTTGCCTCAGCTTTGACGCTTGACGCCGACATTGAAACCGGCAACGGCTCGACCAGCACGGTGAGCGGTGGGACGGCGTTTGGCTCCAGCTATATCGCCTTTGAAGGTGAAAGCACTTTCGACGGGCCGTGGGCTTTGCCGCGTGGCTCGCAAATTGTCATGGCTGCAACGCCACCTTCCGGTAATACCTCGATGGGCTTCACGGTGCGAATCTTGACGCACTTGCAGCGTTCTGAATGAGCCTAAAAACGACCATCAAGGACGGCAAAGGCACCGGCCGCACGGCATCTGTGACGGATGCCAATGCTTTGCTCGTTTCGGTCTTGCCGCAAACATCCAAGGGCATACCACCGGATGATTTGGCGTCGTTGCGGCAGCTTCGGGAGTTTTTTGTTGATAGCGTGGGCAGCGAGGACCAGCGCGTTGATGGGTCTGTTTCGGCCGTCGAGTTCTCTGTGAGTGCACAGCTTGGCATTACGCGCTGGGTGACCGGCTTTCGGTTGATTATTCAAGGCCAGAATACCGATATGGGAAGCAATGACTTTCGGCGGTATTCTGCCACATCGGGCGGCTTGACTAACGGTGTGGAGATTGAAGCCGTTCAAAGCGGTGTGACGACGGTTATCACAGGAGCCGGAGCAGTAACCGATATGGGGCAGTACCTGCGCTATGCTGATGACTTCCTAAACATCATCTCGGCTATATCAGCCAACGTAGACTATCTGCATTTTGACTTCAGCTTTGACCAGCCGGTTGTTTTGACGGAGGGCACAAGCGATAGGCTGGTCATCCGCATCAATGACGACCTCACGGCCGCTTACACAACACCTTCAACCGATACCGCACAATTTGCCGTAGCTCGAGGATATCAAGAAAGCGTATGACGACCATCTATCGGCCGGTAGAAAGAAGCGCGCCCTATGCAACTGGCGCCGATGGCGAGCGGGCTGAGTTCTGGGGCTTCCTTTACGGGGTGCCAGGACAAGGAACATACAGCTTCGACGAACGGCTAGACGAAGACATCAAGCTAAATGGTGGTTTCCATTGGTGCCGGGGTGCCGAAATAGGTGACACGGTGAGCTTTTCAATCATCGACAAAAGCCAGCCACAGGAAGTGGTTTTGGCCGAATATGTCCAAGAGATGCCGCTTGCGCCTTGGGACCATCAAGCCGACCTTACCGCGCCAACCGTGGCCAGCCTTCCGGCCGGAGTGTTCCTGCGGCTCACGGTAAAACATGCGGCAGATACCCCAATGGTTTTGGGGGTGACTTATAAGTGCTTCGTTCAATGATTGACCTTGCACGGGTTTGGTGAGTAGATTATGGCAATGGAAAACCGCAAAACATTGGCTTTCGATATGCTCGCGCGTTTCGCGCCTGAGTCTTACGATTCAGCGGAGAACACGGTGGACCTTATTTGGTCAACTGGTGCGCGCGGATTGCGAAACTCTTGGACTCGAGGCGACTACTATGAATCGCTGAGCATGGAACCGGGAGCAGTGCGGCTTGAACGGCTGAACCGTGGCGCACCTTTGCTTGAAGCGCACGACGGCGGAAGCAACGCAAGCGTCATCGGAGTTGTCATTGAGGGCAGCGCGCGCATCGAAGAGGGCACCGGGCGTGCCACTGTGCGGCTAAGCACGGCTCCAAGCGCAGCCGATACGGTCCACAAGATTCGCGAAGGTGTTCTGAAGAACGTATCGGTGGGATATCTGGTTCACCAATATGAGATTGAGCAGCGCGACGATGGGCCAGATGAATACATGGCCATTGATTGGGAGCCATATGAGGTTTCAATCGTACCTATGCCGTTTGATGCTGCGGCGCAGGTACGAAACTTTGAAAGCATCACACCGGAAAAGCCGGAAACATCAACCAAAGAGCGGAGGTTAGGCTCAATGAAAGAGCAGCAAGAGCACAACGCTGAACCGGCCGAAACGGTGAACGTTGTTGATATTGAAAAGCGGGCAGCGGTGCGCGAGCGGTCGCGTATCGCGAACATCCGAGCGGCAGCGGCCAAGCTTAACATCGAGGGCGAATCCGTTGAGAAGCTGATTGCCGATGGTGCCAGCGAAGACGCAGCGCGGGCGGCGTTGATTGACCTCCATGTCGAGGCTAATGAGCGCAATGAGCCGGAGACCAGCCAGCACATCAGCGGCGGTGGGCTTGACGAGCTCGACCACCGCGTTGGAGGCATCGCGGATGCGCTCTTGCATCGCTGCAAGCCTGGCAAATTTGAGCTTTCTGAGCGGGGCAAGGCATACCGCTACAGCTCGCTGATGGACATCGCCACGATGGCGGCGGAAGCCAGCGGCCAGCGCACGGCCGGATTGAGCAAGCAAGAAATTGTGGCTCGAGCTCTGAAGACCCGTGGCGCCTTTGCCACGACCGACTTCGCTGACCTGATGGTCTCCACGGCTCGCCGCATTTTGCGTCAAGCGTATGTGGAAGCCCCGGCAAACTATCAGATGCTTGCCGGCCGTCGCGTCTCGCCTGACTTCAAGGCAACCCGCGAGCTCATCTTTGGCGGCATGGGCCAGCCGCAAGAGATTCGAGAGGGTGGTGAGTTCCGCCACGCCACCGAGACCGTTGAGGGGGCTGAGTGGTCGCTTTCGACTTACGGCCAAAAGATGAACCTGACTTGGCAAGCCATCATCAATGACGACCTTGAAGCCTTTGCGCGCAAGACCGCGCAATTCGGCGCGGCGGCTCGACGGCTTGAGAATTCGCTTTTTTATGATCTGCTTTTGAGCAATCCGGTTGCCTACGATGGCGCGCCCATGTTCAGCGCAGCTCGCGGAAACGTCCTGAGCTCGACCACCACGCCGGCAGCGGCAGATCCGAGCAAAGACCAGTATGGCTTCATGCGTTCGATTCTTGGCCGACAGACCGGCCTTGATGCGAACGAAGACCTTGAGCTTGAGCCCCGATATGTGGTGTGTGGTTTCGACCAGGCCACCAACGTCGAAAGCCTCACGCTTCAGACGGTGCCGGATACGGTCCAGAATGCCATCCCCGGCGCCTTCCGGAGCTATATGCCAGTGGTGAGCGCGCGTATCGACCGGACCGATGGAGACGTGTACTTCTTCGCCGCTGACCCCATGCAGATTGAGTCTTTCATCTATGCCCACCTTCAGGGCATGGAGAATGGGCCAATCGTCGAAGAGATGGACAGCTGGAACACGCTGGGCGTCGAGTGGCGTTCTTACAATTGCTTTGCAGTGGCGTGCATCGACTTCCGTGGCTGGGTCATCAATGACCAGAACTCGACCATCGTACCTTAAGGAGCGACAAACATGAGCACCAACCAAGTACAGAAAGGCGAAGTCATTGAAGTGACGGCGCCGTATGCGCTGACCGGCAACGATGGTTGCCTTGTGGGGGTCTGCCTTTTTGGCGTGGCCGTCACCGATGCGGCCATTGCAACCCAGGTGAGCTTGTGCGTCACCGGTGTCTTCGACATCGCTAAGCAAGCGGCACTTGCCATCAATGCCGGAGATCCCATCTACTGGGATGACGCGGCTCGCGAGTGCGACACCACCAACACCAACCTTCTGGTCGGTGTGGCGATTGCGGATGCGGCGGGAGCCGACACCACCGTGCGCGTTCGCCTCTACGGCGCTGGCCATCCGTAAAGGCTGACCAGTGACCTGGGTTGACACCGTAACGCCGGAAAACGGCATCGCTGATTGCGTGTATCGTGCAACGCGCGACACCTTTGGCGATGCTGTGAGCTACACCCCGTGTAGCACCGGCGTTGCGGAGTCAATCCAAGCCGTCTTCTTTGAATTGCCGGTTGATGAGCAGCTTGAAGCGCTTGGCGTTGAGCAATCGGCCAGCGGGCCGATGTTGCGGATTCGCGGTGGAGACCTCACGGTTGAACCGCAACGCGGCGACCGCGTTGAGCTTCGCGGAAAGCGTTTTGAAGTGGTGGAGGCTGAAGACGATAACCGTGGCGGCTTCAAGGCCATACTTCTCTTGGTGAGCTGATGAGTCTTTACGTGTGGGAGACTCGGCAGCAAATTGTCAAGCGGCTGCAAGGCTTGCCGGCTATCGCTGGAAAGCTCGCGCTTGGCGCTGGCTCGGTGTTCGACTCCCGGCCAGACAATGACCCACTGGCTGACGAAGAGCTTCCGGCCATCGTGGTGGATACGCCACAAGACACTTGGCAACCCAAGAGCATTCAGGTGCCGACTTACGAAGGCAAGACCAATGTGGTGATTGAGCTTCACCTAGCAGAGACCGGAACCATAAGCCGGCCGCAGGTGGCCAAGCTCCGCGATGAGCTCACTGATGCGATAGCTGAAGCCGTCATTGGTGACTGTGACATATGGGATGAATACGAAAAACCCGATACTGTCACCATCAGCCGGACGATGAGCATTCAAGGCTCAATGCGAGCTGGCTCGCAAATAGTCTTTACGCTCACCACGACGCAAGAGATACAGTTGGATTATGGTACGCCGACGCCACTTGATGGCATCGATGCGACCGTTGAGCTAATAGACCCACCACAGGGCGACGCACCAAACATTCAAGCCAATTGGGATGTATAGCGATGGCGAAAGATAAGATTTATGTAATACCGGTTGCGGGCCTGGCGGTGGTCAAGCCAGGCAACCGCGCCATGGCTGACCGGATGATACGGCCCGAAGGCGAATACGTTCCAGCGGTGAGCTATTACCTGCGAGCCGTGCGCGATGGCGCGCTCAAGATTGGCGAGCCACCGAAGCCAAAGCCGAAGGCCAAGCCGGCTTCAAAGCCGAAGGCCGAAAAGCCAAAAGCCGAAAAACTCCCAGCATCCAAGACGGCCAAAAGCAAGGCCAAAAGCTCAAGCAAAAAGAGCGAATCAAAAACTACCAGCCCGAAGGAATAACCCATGGCGCTTGACCCTAGTTTCAAAACTCCCGGCTGGTATGCACAGGTTGACGCCAGCCAGAACATCAGCTCGGCCACCGGTGAGCCCCGGCTTATCTTCGGCCAGAAGACGGCGGCCGGTGCTGCAACCGCAGACACCCCGGTGCTGGTGACGAGCGAGAGCTCGGCCATCACGCTATTTGGCCAGGGCTCGCAAGCGCATTTGATGTGCAAGCGAGCACTCGCGAACAATCGCACCATCCCGCTTTACGTCATCCCGCTCGACGATGACGGTGGAGCGACTCAGGCTACCGGAACCATCACGGTGAGCGTGACCACAGCGGAGGCCGGCACCATCGCTCTGTATGTGGCCGGCCAGAAGGTGAGCGTTGCGGTTGCCGATGGCGATGCAGATACCGCCATCGCGAGCGCGATTGAATCGGCCATCAATGCCAACAATGACCTTCCCCTAACGGCTTCGGCTGCGCTTGCGGTGGTCACCCTGACTGCGAAGAACGCTGGCACGGTTGGCAATGAGCTCGACCTTCGCCAAAACTACTTCGGGCTCGCCGGTGGAGAATCCACCCCGGTTGGCGTATCGCTCGCCATCGTGGCCATGGCTGGCGGGGCAACGGACCCAAGCCTGACCAATGCCATCGCATCGATGGGCGACACGGGCTATGATTACATTGCGTTTCCGTACACCAGCGCAACCGAGCTCAACGCGATCGGCGCGGAGCTTGACGACACGGATTCGGGCCGGTGGGGCAAACTGCGCCAGGTATACGGTCACGCTTTCGCGTGCAAGGTTGACAGCCTGGCCAACCTGACGACCTTCGGAGCTACGCGCAACGACCAGCACGTCAGCGTGCTTGGCTTGGCTTCATGCCCGTCGCCATCCTTTGAGGTTGCAGCGGCTCTGATGAGCGTAGCGGCTGGCTCGCTTTCGGCGCGTCCCGCCAACCCCATCAGCAAAGCGGCGTTCGCTGGCATCCTTGGACCGTCGCAAACGGACCGATTCACGGCCACGGAGCGCAATACGCTCTTGAACAATGGCCTTGCTTCGGCGCTGGTAAGCACCACTGGTCAAGTCTCGGTTGACCTATGCGCGACTACCTATCAGCAGGACGCGCTTGGCAACGATGATGACGCTTACTTCCAGGTTCAGACCCTTGCCACCAACCAAGCGCTTCTTCGGGTGTGGAAGCAGCGCAGTGCCAAGTATGCTGAATTTAGCTTGGTGAGCGATGACAAGCGGCTTCGCGCGGGTGTGTCCAAGGTCACAACCGCCAAGAAGGTGGTTGGCGATGTGCTCATCGGTGGCTATCGCGAAGGCATCCGAAACGGCTGGGTGGAAGATATGGACGGATTCGTTGAGCGGCTCAACTGGTCGCTTCAAGGCTCGCGTATCGTGGTGAGCGAGCTCCCAGCCGACCTGGCCAACCCACTGAGGCAATGGGATGTGACCCTTGCCTTCCAACTCGACTTCTCATAGGAGCTTAGACAATGGCTGTGAAACTTGCAGGGACCCTGAGCTTCGACCTTAACGGCCGAATCGCGAGCATCGGCGCAAGCTGCACGGTGCAGGCTCAACGCGCCGTCAACGAGGGCAAAGTGGGCCAAAGCGGTCGCGGTGGCTTCATTGAGCGGCCTTCTATCCCGTTTATCGAAGCAGAGCTTCTGACCGATGATGTTGAGATGGAAGACTATCTGGCCGGCCTGACCAATGGCACCGTTCAGATTGACCTTGCCAACGGCGAGTCATGGGTCTTCAACAATGCCTATGCCGCTGGTGAGCGTCCGGCCGATGCGGTCGAAGGTACGCGCACCATCCGGATTGAGTGTATGCCGCAGGACCTTGACCGGAACTTCTAATGCCTCGAGGATACATACCACCAAAGAACGCGGTGGCATCATGCCGTCTTCGCAAGCCCATCATGGTCTACGGTGAAGAAGTGCATGAGCTCTTTTTCAAGACGGCCACGCTGCGGGATGTGAAAGGCGTGGATATGGGGGCCATTGAGAAGGGCAACCTTGACGCCATGGCCACGCTCATCGCGCGGCTTGCGGACGTTCCAGAGCCTAGCGCGGAGAACATCGCCGTTGCAGATATCGAAATGTGCGCGGAGCCTATCGGGGTGGCTCTTAACCCTTTCGCGCAATCTGGCTCGAGCTAGGAGAACGCCAACTAGACCAGAGCATAGCAAATATGGTGCGGTTTTGGGGCTGGTCGCCGCATGATGTCTTTGATATGACGGCCAGTGAATTTTTGTTTTGGATGCGGGAGACCTTGAGGATTGCCAAAGAAACTTGAAATAAGTGGGGTTCTCAAGGCGCAAGATAAGGCATCGACGCCACTGCGACGGGCAGCGGCTAAGATTCGGCGCTCGATGGGTCGCACGATGCGGTCCGTTGGTGGCGCGGTGGCCGACGTTGGCGCGAAGCTCACTGGCTTGGTGGCCAAGGCTGGCATGCTTGGAACGGGTGCGGCCATCGGAGGCGTCACAGCTTGGACCAAGAGCTATGTTGACGCCGGTGACGAGCTCAACAAATTCAGCCGCACCATCGGCCTAAGCGCTCAACGGCTTCAAGAGTTCGAGTTCATCGGTGGTCGGCAGGGTGTCACGGCTCAAGAGCTTCGCGCGGCCTTTCAGAAGCTCAATATGTCGATGGGCAAGGCACGCGCCGGAACCGGCGAGCTGGCCGAAGGGCTGAAGAAGGTTGACAAGGGCCTTCTAAGGCAGGTTCAAGGCGCGAAGAACACAGAGCAAGCCATTGACATCGTGCTTGGCGCCATGGCGAAGGAGACCGACGCTTTCAAGCGTTCGGCCATCGCTCAAGCGGCTTTTGGCGAAAGCGGGGTAAAGCTGGCGCGCATCAGCGAGCTTGGCGCGGAAGGCATCGAAAAGCTCGCGAAGGAGGCACGCGAGAGCGGCGCGGTAATGAGCGGCAAAGCGCTCAAGCAAACCGAGCAGATGAGCGACGCGATACAGCGGCTCAAAGAGCAGTTCAAGGCCACCACCAACACAGTGATGAGTCAGCTTTTGCCCGTGCTCGAACCACTGATACGGCGCTTTGGTGAGTGGCTAAAAGTGGCAGGCAATCAAGAGAAGATTGCGCGGTATGTGAAAGACTTTGTGCAGGCTGTGATTGATGGGGTGCCCAAGGTGGTCGCTTGGGTCAAAGAGGCCATCGGGACAGTCAGTAAGTTCATTGATGACATGGGTGGCTTGAAGACCGTGGCCATTGCGCTGGGCGTGGCGTTGGCCGGTCCAATCCTGGCCAACTTTGCCAAGTTCGGCATTGGCGCGGTCGCGGCGCTGGGTCCGGTAGGCGTGGCCATCGCCGGCCTGACGGCTGCGGCGGTGTATTTCAAAGACACCATCAAAGATGCTTACGACTTCGCGACCGGAAGAGACCCCGTGGCCGAAGCTCAACGCAAGACGGGCGCGGTTGCGACCATCACGGAAGATTACTCTGATCCCATGGGCTTATTTGCCGGTGAGCGAACGGCAGGCCGGCGCGCACGAACAAAAGCCCAAACTGAAGCGGCAGGCGGAACCTTTGTAGACCCTGGAGACTGGGCGGCTGAGCTTTTAGCCTTTGAGCAACGAAAGGCTCGCATGAAGGCTGAAGAGATGAAGGGCACCGTTGATGTCAACGTGAAGGTTGACGGTGGAACGGTGACGAGCACGGTTGCGAAAGGCTCACCGCGTTTGGCCGTTAGCGGCAAGGCCAAAGGCCAGCGCAAGGCGGCTCAATAGTGGCGTGGCGCGACCAGCTAAGGCCAGCCAGCTTTCGCGGTGTGCCGTTCGAGACCGAAAGCGCAAGCGCTGAGTTCGGGCGTGACGGCGTGCTCCAAGAGCCGGTTGGTGATGATGGCGTTTACTTCGACGACCTTGGGCGAAAGACGCGCATTTATCGATTATCAGGCTTCATCATCGCTCAAGATGCCGATGCCAACGATTACAGCCGGCGAAGGGATGCGCTCATCGCAGCGGTTGAAGAGCGGGGCCCTGGAACGCTGGTCCATCCAACCTTTGGCACCCTTACCGCGCAACTGCTTTCATGCTCAATCAATGAGACGATTGACGAAGGCAGAGCGGCCACCTTCGAGCTCGAGTTTGCCGAAGTGGGTGGCCAGCGGCCGTTCCCAGCGCAATCGGTTGACCAGCCGGCCATCGTGGGCCAGAAAGCAGACCAGCTCCAAACGACATCCGTTACCGAATACGAAGCGAAGTACAGCACCACCGGGCCGGATTACGTGGGCCAAGCTGGCCAAGACGCCAAGAGCGAGCAAAGCACGCGCATCATTGATGCCGTTAGGGCATCGCTTAGCAGCGCGCAAGATAGCGCGGAAGCCTTGCGGCTGGCTTCAACGCTGACAACGGCCGAAAGTTTCCCAGGCACATTAGCAAGCATTGGCGATGCCATCGGGGACCGCGCGACGCTTCAAGGCATAGTGGCAAGCATTGAGCCGACCACGTTAAGCGCTACCGGCACAACGAACGAGCGCCAAGCTCAACAGAACGCGCGCATTGTAGATATAGTGACGCGCACGGTGCTCTTTGCAGCCGCGTGCGATGCTGCGGCGAGCGAGACGTTCACGGCTTTTGATGATGCGGTGGCAGCGCGTGACGAGCTCGAGGCGCTGGCCGATGCCGACGAAGCGCGCGACGATGTGCTTGATGAGCTTCATGCGGCCATCCGTCAAATGCGCTTGGCGATGTGGGATGACCTGACCAATCGAGCGTTGCAGCTTCCAAGGGTGGTGACGTATACGCCACCGGGGGTGACTTCAGCGATGGAGATTGCTCAATTTCTCTATGGTGACGGCTCGCGAGCGGATGAGATTATCGCCCGCAATAACATCCCTCATCCCGGCTTTGTGTCGCCTGAGCCGCTGCAAGTGTTGAGCGAATGAGCGTCATTACGCTTCATGTTGCAGGGGTGGAGCTTGGCGGGTGGACCTCGATACGGGTAAGCGCATCGCTCGAAAGCGCGGCGCGCACCTTTGGCTTCGAGCTGGCTACGGCTGATGAGTTCAAGCTGGCGAGCGGATGGGTCCGGCCAGGGACCAAGGCCGTGGTAAAGATTGACGGTGAGCCAGTGGTCACCGGCTACGCCACCGGATGCGACTATAGCTATGACAAGCGAAGCACCACCTTCACGGTTGAAGGTGCTTCGAAGACGATTGACTTGGTGGAATCGGACATCATCACCAAGCCGAATCGATGGCGCCGGCGCACGCTGAAGCAAATCATCTTGGGATTGATTACCATTCACGGCATCGAGCTTGTTATTGATTCGACGGTTGACGGCAACACCAGAGTTCCACGCTTCAAAGTGGCGCAAGGCTCAAAGGTGTTCGATGCCATTGATGATTTGGTTGAAGATTACGGCCTTTTGGTTACCGATGACGAGCAAGGCCGGCTGGTGTTAACGCGGGTGCTCGAGGATGACCCACCGAAGCGGGCAGAAGACGACATCCAGCTTGGCACGGGTGGCAATGTCTTAACCGGCTCTTTCCGGGCGGATGGCTCCGGCCTGTTTTCTGATTATGTATGCCGTGGCCAGCAAACTCCGGCCGATGGCCTAAAGGCCGATGGCATCGCGCTGGTCTCTGGAAGCGTCACAGACCAAACGATTGGCCGATACCGGCCGTTACTCATCCGACCTGAAAAGGGTATCGACCGAAAGCGCGCTCTTGAGATGGCGCGCTGGCGCGCTGCTAACGCTTCGGGCACGGCTGCGCTCGCTACCTATACCGTCGGCGGTTGGAGGCAAAGCAACGGGGAACTCTGGAAGCCTGGCCAGCTCGTCACGGTGGACGATGAACGTTGCGGCATCTTTGCAGAGATGTTGATCGTCGATGTCGATTACCTCAAAGACCGCTCGAGCGGCGAAGTCTGCCAGATGCAGCTAAGGCCACCGGCCGCATATGTGAGGCTGGGTCCAGATGAGCGAAAGGCCAAGCGGAGCAAGGCGAAACGCCGAAAACTCCCAGCATTAGCGGACACCGTTACCTTGTATGTCGATGCCGACGACAAGCGGCGGCAGCAAGTTTTGGCCGATGCGCCAGCCACGGTGAAGCGGGTGGAATGATGCGCGAGATGATGAATGCCTATGTGGCCAAGCTCAAAGGCTTGATTTTGCGGGCGGTGGTTTCGCGCGTCGATGAAGGCCACCGCTTCAGGTTGCTTCAATTGCAGATTCTTGCAGACGACGAAGACGATGAGGTTGAGCACCTTGAGCCTTACGGATACAGCGCCCGCCCGGTTGACGCGGATGCCGATGGCTCACCGGAAAGCATTATTGCCGCATTGAGCGCCAGCGCGGATCAAAACGTGGCGCTGGTGGTGGCCGATAGACGCTACCGGCCGCAAAACCTACAACCGGGTGAGGTTGTGATGTATGATGCGAGTGGCCAGGTGGTGAAGCTCATGGCCGACCGAGTTGAGCTAGATGGCGCGGGCAACGAGATTCATCTCGGCGCGGGAGCAACAAAAGGCGTGAATCGAGAGGGTGACAACGTGTTAAGCAATGGAGCGATTGACCCGCCGTTTTTCGCCTGGGTCACGGCCGTCGCATTGGCCACCAGCACAACGGCGCCGACATCATTGACCAGCCGGACACAAGCCGGCTCGAGCATCGTGAAGGCGGTTGACTGATGGCCGAATACCCTGGAAGCGCTTACACCCCGAACCCGCAGAGCACGGCGAACGATAGCCCTGGTGATGCGACGGTGGCGAACGGTGCCGATTACAATAAGCACGATGATGAGATACAGGCCATTAGCGATGACTTGCGGGGTGCGATAGCGGCTGCTACCGGCGCGAACATCACCGAGGTTGTCACCAACCTGGCCGCATCGGCGCTCACCACTCCGGGGGTGGGAAACACTACACCGGGAGACTTGGCGCTTTGGGACGATGCCGATGGCACGGCGCTGCGCCAGGGCAACCAAGTCTTCAACGGTATCCGGGTGGATAACCAGAGCTCCAACCCGTTGAGCATTGGCGAGAACACCGGAGAGATTAACTCTACTAACGGCAACCTTTCGGTGATTGCCGACAATGCGCTCTTTCTTCAATCGAACGGCGATGACCTTTACCTCGATGCCGGTGGCTTTATCCGCATCACCGATGCGAATAAAGGCGGCTCCACCTATGCCGGTAGCTTCAACCTAAGCGATTCAGACCAAGAGTGGAGCGACTACGAAAGCGCTTTTGGAGAGGTTACGCTTCTGGCCGGCATCCTGGCCGCTGCGGCTCCAGAGCAGCAACAGCAAATTGCCTCGAATGAAGTGGTTGAGAACCCTTCCGGCACCGTCACCATCGGCCAATTCGCCTTCGATGCCAGCCTTTACGAAGACCGGTACAGCACGTTCCGCCTTCGCGTGGTGGCTTCGGTGAGTGCGGCCGTCACCGGCACCGTTACGCTATACAACCTGACCGATGCGGAGACGGTTGCGACCATCGGAACTATCACCAGTACGGCTCCAACCAAGTACGATGCAACGCTGACCGTGGGGGCTTTGGCCGGCAATCTCAAGCAAGCTGAAAAGATTTACGAAGTGCGGGCCAGCGTCACTGGCTCGACTAGTGCAGACATCATCACCGTAGGCGGGGCTTTCATGTCCCTCAGTGCATAGGAGCAATCATGGCAACCGTAGGAAGAGGCATCCCCGTTGCAACCGTTGAAGACGTTATGCACGCGATATGGGACGAACTAACCAATGACCCCATTTCGACCGGATGGGCAAGCGCTGGCATCACCATTGTAGACGACGGTGGTACGCCAGCCGTGAGCTTGAACGGCTCCACGCCAAGCGGAGCCACGCCCACGGGGCCTAGCGACTGGCTTGATGGCAGCTATCTGGTCATCACCGGACCGCACGCCGCAGGCGGCGCCTGGCAATGCGAGATATCGAAGACGACCGGCGATGATTTGAACTATCGCTTTGCCTTCCGGGGTGGATGGGCGAACGCCACCGAGTTCGCCAGCGCGACCAACACCGTGAACGCAACGCCAATCCGGTGGAACGATAGCCTTGACCCTGGCGCTGGCTCAACGCTCGAGCTCTTTGCTACCAATGATCCGACCTTTGGCGTAGCGCCAGGACCGACCGGCCAAGCGCTCACATCGTTTGGCGCTCGCATTGTGCTATCAACGGGAGTGAGCGATAGCGGGTTGCTTTGCGGTGGCATTTATCGACCAGTGCGCCAGGATGGCGTTGGCGCGGACCCGGATACGCACCCGTGTGCGGTGCTTGGTGGCCAACCGAGCATCATCAACCAAACATCAACCAACACCTGGGGCTATGCTACGCCTGGATCCAGCTGCCTAAGCCGTTGCGCGGTAGAAAACGCCCACACTACGGCCGACACTTCAACGGCTGGATATGCCGCGTTGCGCGGCAATTCGGATGTCTTCAACGGCTCAACGCCAAACTTTGTAGACTTCAACGGCAACCACTTAACGCAAAACCTGGTTCTTTGCCGTTCTGACTTTAACGGAGCCCAAGGCGAGATATGCCCCGAAATAGCCACCGGCATCGATGACTCGGCCGATGTCGATGGCGCCACCAGCGCCGGCTATCAAAAGGCCGACCAGATCATTCTTCGTAAACCATAGGATAGGTTATGGCTTTCACATTCCGAACCGGATTGGCTTCCGGCTACTATAGCAGCTCTTGGCGCGTCATTTTGCCCGTGGCCGCTGGCTCTTCGGATGTGTACTTCAACCGCAAGTTTCACAGCCCCAGCGGAACTTATCACTATTGGCAGACCGATGCGCCGGATCCCACGATGGCGCAAACGACGCCACCAAACCCGGTGGCCCAGTACACCGATTATGTCATCCTTGAGGTTAGGCGATGAGGTGGGGCGGTGGCTGGGGTGGCCTTTGGGGCCTTTTGACTCCTGAGCGTTTTGAACCGCTCCAAGAGTCTTTCGATTCATCGCTTGACGGTGGAATCATCGACGGCGAAGCCTGGGAAATTTTCCCGCATCGGCGCGATGACCGGTTGCGGATGAGCGCTCTTATCTCGCTTCGGTGCGACCGGCGAGCGGCTGACGATGACGAGCTCGGGGTGGCCGACGACGACCGGCGCGGATGGTGGGCGGATGGCTTCGGCCAACGCCAGATTGGCTCGCGGTTGTGGCTTTTGGAGTCACGGAGCGTTAACGCTGAATCCGCTAGGCTTGCAAAAGACTATATTTATGAGGCTCTTGAATGGATGATTGAAGATGGCTTGGCAGATGCGCTCGACGTGTCCACCGGTTATGCTGGTGGACGGTTGACCGTCTCGGTGGTTGTCATCAAGGCCGGCGACGCAACCCCCATCTTTGAAGAGCAAGACCTTTGGAGCATCTTCAATGGCTGATACCGGATATACACCACCTACCCAAAGCGAGCTCATCGCGCGCATTGAAAGCGATTACAACGCGAAGACGAACAATGAAGACGCGCGGGTTGAGTTTTCGCCTGGCTGGATATTTACCCGAGTTTTGGCCGGCGCCGTGCGCTCGCTTCATGACGCGGTGGCGTATGGATATGAGCAAATCCTGCCGACCACGGCCGCTGAGTTCTGGCTTGGCGAGCACGCAAAGATTCGCGGTGTGTCGCGCATCGCTGCAACCTTCGCGAGCGGTGACCTTGTTTTCACGGGCACGAATGGGACCACGTTGCCGGCTGGAACGGAAGTGCAGCGGGTTGAAGATGGGGTGTCGGCCACGGTGACCATTGGTGGAACGGTGGTGGCTGGTACGGTCACGGTCACGGTGCAGGCCGATGAAGCCGGGGCGGCTCCGAATAGCGTGGCCGGTGTCAAGTGGGAGCTCGCCGGCACGGTGGCCGGCATTGATGCGGAGGGCGAGGTTGACGCCACAACTCCCATCACGGGTGGCCAGGACGAAGAGAGCCTTGAGGATTGGCGCGAGCGAATCCTTATCGCTTGGCGGCAGCCGCCTGGAGCTGGCACGGTGGCTGACTATGAACGATGGGCGCGCGAAGTATCTGGGGTTGATCGCGTCTTTGTAGAGCCGTTAGAGTTCGGAGCCGGGACAGTCGGCGTGCGCTTTGTGGTCGATGGGGATGGGGTGGACAGCAACACCATCATTCCATCACCGGCAGAGATTGCAGCGGTTGAAGCGGCGATTGATGCGAATCGACCCGTGACGGCTGCGGTAACGGTGACGCCCGTTGTATCCAGCCAAGTGAACTTCACTATTCAAGTTCAGCCTTCCGGCCTGGCAAGCGTTGAACAAGCCATTGAAGACGAGCTTAACCAGATGTTTATCCGCCTCGCTGCACCGAGCTCGAGCGGTTACATCATTCAAGCGTCACAAATAAGCGCAGCCATTAGCAGTGCTGAGGGCGAAGAATATCACATTGTAACAAGCCCAGCGGGAGCCGTGGCGGCTTCGTCCAATGAAGTGTTGACGCTTGGAACGGTGACCTTCGTATGAGCGGGCCCGGTGGCTATACCGCGCTAACGGCGGATGACTACCTGACGCTATTGCGGCGGCTGGGGCCGTCGGCTCGGTTGACGGCTTCGACGGCTGGCACGCGCTTTGACCAATGGCTTCAAGCGGCTGCGGAAGAGCTTGCGCGCGTTCATGCGGTCATGGTTGCGGCGGTCTATGCCGAAATGACACCAGAGACCGCAAGCCGAATTATTGAAGGATGGCTTGAAGCGGTGGGCATACCGGATGACTGCGTGCCCGAAATACCGGCAACGCTTGGCGAGCAACAAGCCGTGGCGTTGGCGCGCTGGCTAGCCACGAACGGAGGCACCCCGGCTTTCTTTGAAGAAGTGGCGCTGAATCTTGGCTTTATCGTCACCGTCACTGAAAACCCGTATTCGGCCTTCCGAGTGGGCACCAGCCGCGCCGGCCAGCGACTTGGCCAAGCTGACCTTATTTACTATTGGCAGGTAGATGCCAGCGCAACGCTCACCGCTGAAGAGCGGGCGCTCTTGGAGTGCGAGATTAACCGACTAAAGCCGGCTCATACCGTGGCCGTCTTCGTTTATAGCTAGGTGAACCATGTATCGAACCGACGCCACCGATAACACGGCCATAAAGCCAGCCAAGACCCCGATTGGGACCGCTGGCTTTTATCAAGACAGCTTGCCCGGTCAAGGCACCATCGTTGATGCAGAGCATATGAACACGATGATGGATGAGCTTGCGGCGCTGGTAGAGAACGCCGGCTTGACGCTGGATAAGGCCAATGATGCTCAAGCGTGGGATGCCATCGGTGGCGGTGCAGCGGCCAAAAGCGATGCCGCAAGCACGGGAAGCGTTACCACGAACCACACGCGAGCCGTGGTAGCTTCAACCACTTCGCTCGCATCCGGTGGGAGCTCGGCCGTTCTGGCAAGCCAAGCGGCTGAAGTGACCTCGCCACGCTCTACCGTCATCGCATCAGTCAACACCAATGTCGATGGTGGCTCGCCGCTTTACGATTGTTCGGCCACCATCGCCTATGACGCAAGCGTGGCCGGCTTTGTGCCGACCAATCAAGGCAAGGCTTCGGCCATCATCGGTTGCAAAAGCACCAGCGGTGGAGAAGTCACGGTGAGCACCGATGCGGTGGCCTGCGTGGCGCTTGCTAGCGGCTCTGGTTTGGTCCAGATGGCGCTAGGCGCATCGTCATCTTACAATGCCGCAATCGCCTGCACCGGTGGCACGGTGGCCGGCTCAACGGCTTCGGCCATCATCGCCAGTGGTGCCGATTCGGTGAGCGCTTTGGCGCGACCACGGCTTGATGCGTGTGAGTTCTCCACGTTTATCTCTTGCGATGGTGACGCGGATGTGACTGCTGACAACGTGGTCGTCCTGGCTTCGAGTTTCGGCGCCGGTCCTGGCCCCACCTTGGCAGACCCCAACACCGTCAACCTATACGATGGCAGTGGCAACCTCACGGTGAAGATGAAGGCCGGCACCGGGAAGCTCGAATGCGGCGACATCGAGCCAAACAACGCGACTCAAGCGCCTGGCGGTGGTGCTGCGGCGACGCTTGCCACCGTTGGCGGTCTTGGTCCGGCTGGCGCTGGCCAGGTGCAATGGTTGCAACTTCAGATTGGGCCACCGGGCGGCGTGAAGACGCAATACTTTATCCCGCTTTGGCAGTAGTTACTTCGCGGTTTTCAGCGCTTTGACCATGGCGCGGAGCTGATTGCGCTCCCAGTTCTTTTTTACGGCTATCCAGACCTGGATATCAAAAGGCCAATTCTTTTCCACCTTGAGCGTCTTGCGAAGCACATACATGAGCTTTGGCGGCTTGCGCTTGTAGATGCGAAAGACGCCTTTGTCCCCGCTCTTCAGGTCTAAAACGATGTGGTTGCCTTTGGCAATCAAGCGGCCTGGCCATCGGCTTTGCGTGGTCTTTTGGGCTTTGGTTTTTCGGATGGCGCGCGGGATGGCAATGCTCCCCGCGTTCAATCCCGTCTTGATGCCGCCATGGCCCTGGCGCTCCATGAAGGCATCGCGAGAGCCGACTTCAGCGGTGAGCGTCTTTTTGTTCGCTCGAGTCACAACGATACCCTTCGACACCCACCTTGACCGGATGGTGAAATAGTGCGGCAGGTCTTCGCGTAGCTGGTCGCGCGCATCGTAAGCGGTCATATTAAGCGCGGTAGACATCGCAAAGGGTATTTGCTTGGCGATGCGCTTGGTGCGACGGTCAAAGCTGGCAGTATCGAACTTGAGGTTGACAAGCATCATAGACCCTTGGGTGGTGCTGGTATATTATGCACGGCATGTTAATCGAACGCACCTACTTGAACGCATGGGGCCGCATCGCCAACCCGAACAATCGGAAACTTCGCGAGCGCTACGCGGAGCTCTGCACGGATGTCATCATCAACTTGAATGATGGGAACGCGCGCGAAACGTGGTTTACGTTTTACCAGCTCGACGACTATGCGAACGCCGTCGATGAGCTCGAGGACCTTGGTTGCCACGTTCACTTCATGACGTGGGTGCGTCCGAAGGCGCCATGGCTTAACGGCATGATTGATGATTGCCTTGAGCTACTCGACCGGACGCAAGCCAGAAGTCTGCTATGCGACCTTGAAGGGCCTTGGGCAAGGTCTAAAGCATCCGAGCGCGAAGATGCGGCGGAAGCCATCGGAGAAGCCTTTTGCGGCCGTGATTGGGGCTTTACAGACGTTCCCATGGTGAAGTGGTCTAAAGTGGCGTCGATAGCAGAGCGCGCAGCTTATTGGATGCCACAGTGCCACACTTTTGGCCGCCGCAATGGCATCAAGCCCCGGCCGTGGTATCGGACACCGGGCAAGCTCGAGCGGTGGACCCATAAAAAGTGGGGCAAGCGGCTAGAAGTCGGCCAGCGCATCATCCCTCACCTGGCGGACTACAACGTTGGCTCTTACCGGCAGACGGCGCCAGGGCTGCGGGAAAGCATCGCAACGTGCCATGAGCTTGGGTATACTGAGATTGCGGCATGGTGCCCGTTGAAAGGGCCAAAAAACCCCCAGGTATGGAAGGGCTTGAAGTATGAGCGATGACGGCGGATGGCTTCGGGCGAATGTCGGGACGGTGGTTGGCTGGTGTCTCACGGTCCTTGCGGTGGCCAGCTTTGCCGGCACACTCTATGCGGATGTGAACCATATGGCGTCCGAAGTGGCCGACAATAAGAAGCGCCTAGAACGCTATGAAGAGCGCTTGCGGCCGGTCGAAACATTGGTTGTGCAGCTCGCCTCGCTGCGAGAAGACCTGCGGCAGATGCGGTCCGAGCTTGCAGAGATTAGGCGGCTTCTGTTAAAACAACGGCAATGAAAGCACTTTTAGACAAGGCGCTCGGCAAGTTTGCGAGCCGAAAACTCATCGCGTTCGGGGTGTCAACCGCTGCGCTCTTCGGTGGCCATCTCGAGGGCTCTGAATGGGCCAATATCGCCATTGCCTACGTGAGCAGCCAAGCCGTGGTTGATACGGCCATCGCAATGATTAAGGCGCGAAAATGATGGCCGGTGTGGCCGGCGCACTAAAGAAGGCCGGTGGCTGGCTTTTGGGCGTGGTGCTCATCGTGCCAACCACTATCGCGCTTTATCTTTGGGGCCGGTCCTGGCGCAGCAAAGCGCAAGGCTACCGCAAGCACATTGAGACCCTTCGCGGTGCCATCGAAGCCGCTGAAGAGCGGGCCAAGGCTCAAGCCGAAGCGGCTGGCAGGTATGCGGAGCAAGCCAAAGCGCTCGAAGAGCGAACGGCGAAGCTCTTGGAGAACATCAAAGCCGCTGAAGCGGACATCGACGCCATTGAATCGACGGCCGGCAAGGTCAACGCGGCTTTTGGGCTCGATGATGCGGACTAGGGTGGTGGCGCTGGTGGCGCTGGCGAGCGTCTTGATGGCGTCCAAGCCATGCCCACAAGCCTTTGAACTGAGCGAAGGCGCTGCGGCACCTTGCACGGGCGTGCTTTTCCCTGAGCGCGTGGCGGTTGAATGCGTACAGCTCAAGGTATCGGTCTTGCCACGGCTTGAGCTTGAGCTTAAGCACGAAAAAGACGCAAGCCGGCTCGAGCTCCAAAAGGCAGAAGCGCTGGCCGGTGCATATCGGACTGAAGCCGATAAGCTCCGAGAGCTTTTGAAGCAGCGCCAGCCAGCGGTTGAGCCGTTGCCAGCGTGGGGCATTGCGACGATTGGCGCGGCCGTGGGCGCGGTGATAGTGGGGGCGGTGTGGCTAGCAGTGGAGCTCCGATGACACTGGAAGAGCTAAAGGCTTCAGAGCATTACGCCATTGTAGGTCGCAACGCTCGCAACTATCAGCACCAGCGAACGGCTTCAAAGCTGGGCATCACTAATGAGCAAGCCAAAGAGCTTCACCAAGCCATCCGCGATGAAGGCAAGCCGGCGCCGGTGGAAGAAAGCCCCGGCCTTGATGAAGTCGAAGCGACCGGCATGGCCGATGAGCTTCGCCAGCTCAAGAGCGCTTTAAAACAAAGTCGTCGAAGTCAATTTGAGCGGCGCAAGCTCCGCAAGCTCGCCTTCAAGCTGGCCGAAAAGCCGGCCAAGGCTCCACGATGGGTCCACCAAGCTAAAGCGATACGGGGCAGCGCTGGCACGCCAACGCTTTTGCTGAGTGACCTGCATTGGGGCGAAGTGGTTCGCGAGTATGAGGTCTTCGGCTTGAATGCGTATGATGTGGACATAGCTCGCGAGCGGTTGAAGCGCGTTATCAAGGGAACCATCGATCTTCTACGGTCCCACATCGTAAGCCCTGGCGGCTACCCCGGCATTGTGGTTGCGCTTGGTGGTGATATGGTCTCCGGTGGCATACACCCTGAGCTCTTGGCGACCGATGAGATGCCACCGATTGCGGCGACGCTTGACCTTCGTGATCACCTAGTGGCCGGCTTGCGTTTACTAGCTGACGAATTTGGTAACGTCTTCGTTCCTTGCGTCGATGGCAACCATGACCGGAGCACCAAGCGCACCTTTGCCAAGGCCAGGGCAGAGCATAGCTATGGCTGGATGCTGTATTGCTTGCTTGAGCGGGAGTTTGCCAACGATGACCGCATCACGGTCCAGGTGAGCGAAGAGACCGACCTTCTTTATGATTGCGCGGGGCTTCGCTACCTTTTGACTCATGGCGATTCAATGGGGGTGAAGGGTGGCAACGGCATCATTGGTGCGCTTGGCCCCATCATGCGCGGCTATAAGAAGACGGCCGCAAGCATGGCGGCGGTTGGGCGTGGCTTTGATGTCATTGTGATGGGCCATTGGCACCAATATCTTGCGCTTCGGGATGTGCGCGTCAATGGCACGCTGAAGGGTTATGACGAGTACGCACGCCAGCAACGCTTCCACTATGAGCCACCGTCCCAAAGCCTTTGGCTGACGCATCCAAAGCACGGCATCACGCTATCTATGCCCGTCCTGGCCGATGAGCCAAGAAAGGGCGCGCAGGGCTTCAACAGCAATCTCTGATGGCTTCCAGCTCATATCGGATGCCTGACATCCTGCTAAGCGTTGCAGCGTACTGCCTGCCCATGGGGCAGACAGTAGAGATTGAATGCACGCCGTGCTACCTGAAGGGCAACAGCCACCACATATGGGTGGGCAGGTGCGCCAAATGCGGTGACATCTTAGCAAGCTGCGATGACTCGGATTGCTTTTACAACATCGAATGCCGGTGCTTGATTAACAAAGCTCGCGAATCTGAATAACGCCACTGTGATAGGTGCGCCATCCTTCACCCGGTGGCCGAACCCGGAACTGATGCGGATGCGTGCCAATGGGCTGGCCGGTGCTATCCCATGAAACTTGCCACCGGCCGGCCGCTTCTTCCGTGGCGTCGATGGTTCCAAGCACCACCGTGCTTGCTTCCTGGTCGATGCATATGCGCCATTCGACATCATAGCCGGTGCCATCCACGGGCGTTCCGGCGCTGTCTTCGTAGAGCTCGAAGGTGAACTTGGCCACATCTTCGGTGAAAAACCAATCATCAACACCAAAGTTCAAAGGTTGCGCGCGCGTCGTCATTGTGTGTCATCCTCGAGGCTGGTGAGCCACGCTTGAAGGTTGCTATGCGTTAGGTGAAGCCGCCACGGCTTGCTTGGCATCATAGCGGCTTTGGCTTCGAGTGCCACCAAGAGCTTCTTTGCGTGGTGGACCAATGCCGTGCATTCAGCATCGCAAAACACGCGAGGGCGACCCCGGCCTGGCTTGGCCGGTGGTAGCTTTTGCTGGCAGGCTTTGCAGCGCATCAAGCGGCTTGGCCGGCTTCAACAAGGTCAAGAGCTTCATGCGCGAAGCACATAATCGCTTCATTGATGAGCCAATGGACGGCCAAAAGCTCTTTGTCGTCCAGCTCCCAGGTATCAAGCTCGCAACCATCCTCATCATAAAGCTCGGACGGAAGCGCTCCCCATGGGTTGGACTTAACGCTTTGCTCTTTGACATATGCGTTGAGGGCTTCACCGTGCTCGCGGTACAGCTTCAGCGCGTCTTTACTGTTTGGGCTTAGGCATGGGCAACGCAGCTTGCGCCAATCGCTTGAAGGTCCTAAGCAAAGCAGCGAATCAAGGAAGGTGGCGCAGCTCCAATCGTAGCTTCCGGGCATCCATTCAGGTTGTTGAATTGTCATTTTTTGGGCTCCGTGTCCGTGTTGATGAATCAACTGTACGCGCCTGGGCCCATATTGCAACTATTATTTTAAAAAAAATAAGACTCAATGAAGGCGGAGCCTTATGGCCTTTTCACTTTGCTTGAAACCAACCGCTGGTACGGCACTCTATCAGCCAAGCAATCAAGCACTTCGCGCAGCTCTTTATCTTCTTTAGTGAGCTTCCCGAGCTTGGTGGTGCTGAAGGTGGCATACCGGTCAAAGACATCGCCAAGCAGGGTGCTGGTGCGCTCTGCGATGGCTTGCGCGGTCTCCATTGGTGGGAAGACTCGCTTGGTGCTGGTGCTCAATCGATACGTCCGGCCACCGGCCGTCCATTGGCCATCCGGCTCGAGCTCAAGCCTTTGCTTGATGGCGCCATCCAGCTCCCGCTTTCGGCCGTCAAGTATCTTGATTCGCGCGGCGATGTCTTCGCGCTGGCTCGCCAAGTCTTCCGGCTTTTCAAGGTCTGCCCATGCCACCGGCTCACCACCGGCTAGGACGGCTTGATAGGCTTGGCAACGCGAGCGGTAACCGCACCAGCCGCAGAGCGTTGATAGCTCCGCAGGTGTGGCAATGTCCTGGCCATCGTGGAGCGCGAGAAGCCGCTTGCCCGTCGCCAGGAGGAAGCGCTTGGTGCGCTCTGCATCTTCAGCCGTCTTCATGACGCTGATGAGCACGTCATGCCGTAGCAGGTGAAAGGTCAACTTCACCGTCTTGGCCCATGGGTAGAGCTGGCGCACGGCGAGATTGTAGACCTCCATCTGCAAACTATCTTCAGCTTCCTTGCGGCTCATCAACGCTTGATTGGTTTTATAATCGACGACTTCAACGGTATCAGAGTCAAGGCTATCGATGCGGTCGATGAAACCGACCAGCGCCAGGCGTGCGGCCGGTCCGCTATCGCCAAGCGCAACATCAAAAGCGCGTTCAACGCCGATGATATCGCGCCCGTCGATGTGGCGCTTGGCCTTAGTGACCAGCGCGCCAAGCTCGTCAATCTGCCGGTGGTCGCGAATGCCGGCATTGGCTGCAAACTCCTCGAGCTCACCAAGTGGCCGGCCGAGCGTGTATGCCTCGAGCGCAGCATGGACCGCTTTGCCGAAGTCAAGCGCGCCCGTGCTCGGCTCTTTGAGCCGGTCAAGGTAGCGGTAGCGGTAGGCTTTGGGACATCGGACCCATTTATCAACGCGGGAAAACGAAAGGTTGAGCTTCAACATGCCGGCCACCTAGAACGGCACGTCTGAGTCATCATAGCGGGCCGGCTGCGGCTGCGGCGGGAGTGGCCTACCGCCACCCTGCGGCCGGTGCTGGCGCTCGCGTTGCGATGTTGCGGCGCGGTATCCCTTCACCGTGTTCTGCGGTCCATATTGCGGGCTGCGCTCGATGCCCACCAATATCTTGCACGTGCCGTTGGCTAGCTCTTCGGGGCGGTCGAAGCCCTTGCGCTTCAGCGCGGTGCATAGCTCCGCTAGGTTTTGCCGGCCGATGTCTTGCGCGATGGGGTTTTGATGTTGCCACGTCACGTTGCTAAAAATGACGCGGTTGGTGTGCGACGGTCCAAGGATGCGCCAGCGAAACTTGAAAAAAGAGCCGGTGTTGCTTCGGTTGTCGCGGAGCTCCACGGATTCAATCTGCGCATCGTAGACCGCTGGCGGTAGCGGCTCAAACTTGTCTTGTTTGTTGGCTTTGGGCTTAACGTCTTCAACTCTAAACATCGGTCTTTCCCCCGTTAATTTTGCGGTAAATGGCTGCGAGGTTGGCCGGCTCATGGAGCCCAAGCCGGCCGCTTCGGTCCTTTGCGGTGTAGCTTGAATCAGGGTGGCATTGAAGATAGGGCTTCATCTGGCCGGTCTCTTCGTCCTGGTTCGGGATGAGCGCCAAGACTTCATCCACCAGATATGGGATGGCCTGGCTTAGTCGCTTTCCAGGGAATGAAGGCGCGTAGAGCATCCGGCCTTGGTCATCCTGCAAGCGCTCTTGCTTGGCCAGCAACACCACGTTGCAAGGAAGCGACCGTACAGCGCGCACGAAGCGAACCACGCTGTCTTGCATTTCGCCGTAGGCTTGCCGTGGGTCTCGGCTTTGCTCTTTTAGGTTGTTTAGCAGGCTTTCAGCGAGCTCGCTGATGCTATCGACAATGACCCATGTGTATGGTTGCGGCTTTTGCTGCGACAGCCATCCGAACATCTGGCGGAGCTCTTCCCATCCGCCAAGCTCAACCGCTGCAATCTCGACATCTCGAAGCGATAGCAAGCCGTTTTCAACGCTCAAGATAAGCGTGCTTTCAGTCTGGCCGGTGGTGCGGCTCAAGTATGTCTTGCCGGCACCACTAGGTCCGTGAATGACGGCCGTGATGTGGGCGTCTTGACGGCCTAAAGTGGTGGTTATCTCAAAGGGTGGTTTCATGCGTTTTTATCCTTGTTCAATGATGTTCGCAGACCATCAGGCCGTCTATTAGTGCTTTAGCCTCGCTATCGACCCATCGGCCGACCGGTGTGACACCACTAAAGACGCGGAACTTGTTGGCGCGAAGCCGGCAATGAAGCCGTGGGTCGTCGTTTTCTTGCCTCACGAGCGCCAAAAGACATCCCAGCGTGGCGGGGTCGGAGAAGTCTGGCCAAGGCTGCAACAGCTGTTCAGCCTGAGCGGTTAGCGACATTGATGAGTGAAACTCTCGCAAGCGCATCCAAGCCGGGTTTTTAGTGGTTGGGTCGAATCCGCGCACCAGCATCCCCGGCATCCAGCGCCACCGCTTTCGGTTGGTAGCGTATCCGCCTAATTGCTGATAATTCATGCCGTTTCATCCTCGCTCTTGATGTGGTCGATGCGCTCGAGCATCAACGCGGTGATGGTCCGAAGCGTGGAGACGGCATCGGCCAGATTCATCAGTTCAAGCGGCGCGGGTGCATAGTCCCGGCCAGCGGCGCGAAGGGCGATGTTGACATCGGCCAAGCTATACTCAAGCTGGTTGTAAATGTCGGCGCGCTGTTCGCTCATGGGACGCTTGTGGCTCTCGAACCACTGAAAGAGATGGGCGGCCGTGGCCGGTGCATCGGTAAGCCCCATGGCAGCATCTATGCGGTCATACATCGTCATGATAGGTCACTCCTGCGGTCGCTGTATCGCGTCCGTGTCTAGTCGGTTATCCTGACCCAACGGTGAAGCGTCATTCCTGGCGCGTCAACATTTTTTTCACCTTTTGAGCTTGCCTTTCTCGAATGCTTTGGCGGTTACTACGTGAGCCGCCCATGGCGGTGGAGTGTTTTAATGGATGACCGTAAACAGACACAAAAGCGCGTGGTTGAAGCCACAGAGCCGCGTTGGTTCGTTTGCTGCGTGGTGTGCAGGACGCACGCAGCGTGCGCGAGCGATGGCGGTTGCGTGCTCGGATTTAGCGAAGCCCAACGTGCGCTAATCAGTACCAAACTTGGGGAAGCATGACGATATTTGGAAAAGCGGCAGAGACGTACGCCACCATGGGGTGGCGGGTGTTCCCATGCGAGCCACGCGGCAAGCGTCCGGCCGTTGTGGACGGCCAGCGGATACGATGGACGGAGCAAGCCACCGATGACCTTGAGACGGTGCGCGCATGGTGGCAAGCCATGCCGGATGCCAACGTGGGGTTGGTGACGGGGTGGCCTGGGCCTGGCGTGGTTATTGACATCGATGACCCGGAGCTGATGACGGCCGTTGATTGGCCTGAAACGTTGACGGCCAAAACGGGAAGCGGGGGCTTCCATCTGTACTATCAGCCGCGCGAGACCTTGAGCAATAAGACCGGCAATTTGCCCAAAGGCATCGACGTTCGAGGGTGCGGGACCGGCTACGTCATCGCGCCACCTTCGATGCACGCGAGCGGTGAGCCTTATGAATGGCTGGAGGCTGGCGGCTCTAATCGGTTGGATGATTGCAACATGGATGATTGGTGGGTGGCGCTGATGCCAAAGTGGCTCACCGATTGCGTGCAAGGTCGCGGCCCGTGGCCTGGGGAAAAAACCTCTTCGCAAGCGCTATCCTTTAGCGTGGATGAAGTTCAACCGCGCTTGCCACTGGCCATTGAAGAGCGCGCAAGCCGATGGCTTGAAAAGGCAGAGCCAGCCATCCAAGGCAGCAACGGCCAGACGACGCTTTTCGAGGTGGCGAGCCACCTTTGCGGCTTTGGCCTACCTTTGGGCGAAGTGCAAGACATCCTATGGCGTGAATATAACCCGAGATGCGTGCCACCGTGGGCGCCGAACGAGCGCGGTCAGTTCGAGCGGCACGTTCGCGAGGGTTACATCAAGGGGCCGGTCCCGATTGGCGACAAACTTGATGACGCAACGCCGGCCGTCGGGGTAAGTATGGATTCGCCACCGGTCGCTACTGGCGATAACGG
>Ga0255772_10000670_pt1 | contig 33762 bp, 30 predicted proteins | sample 071ome_34_FD_179970 | JGI IMG/M metagenome (GOLD analysis project Ga0255772, IMG submission 179970) | Coastal salt marsh microbial communities from the Groves Creek Marsh, Skidaway Island, Georgia - 071411BT metaG (version 2) | ecosystem: Environmental > Aquatic > Marine > Intertidal zone >...
TTCCTTATCGCCTACAACAATCTGATAAGGAACCTTCTGTAGAGTGTGCTCGCGGATTTTAAAGCCGATCTTCTCATTTCTCAAGTCCGCATTCACTCTAAAGCCTTTTTCAGTCAAATTTTGCACCAAATTCTGCACATATTCCGACTGACGATCCGTAATATTCATAAACACTGCCTGAACAGGCGCCAACCAAGCCGGGAACTTACCCTCGTAATGCTCGATCAAAATACCTATGAATCGTTCGAATGAACCAAGAATAGCACGATGCAACATAACAGGCGCTTTTCTTTCTCCGTGTTCATCAACATACTCTGCATTCAACCGACCCGGCATTGAGAAATCCACCTGAACCGTTCCACACTGCCATACACGACCTAGACAATCCTTCAGAGAGAATTCGATTTTAGGTCCATAGAAAGCACCCTCACCAGGTAACTCCTCCCAAGGCAGTTCTTTCGCATCCAACGCATAAGCCAAAGCTTTTTCAGCCTTATCCCAGCTTTCATCAGATCCCACTCGCTTTTCAGGACGAGTTGAAAGCTTATAAATCAACTCTTCGAAACCAAAGTCATCATACACTTCATGCAAGAAATCAATAAACTCAGACACTTCATTCTGAATATCATCTTCAGTAACAAAGATATGTGCATCATCCTGAACAAAACCACGAACACGCATAATGCCATGCAAAGCACCTGACGGTTCATTTCGATGACAAGATCCAAATTCTGCCAAACGCAGCGGTAAATCACGGTAGCTTTTCAAACCCTGATTATATACTTGAACATGACAAGGACAGTTCATAGGCTTAATCGCATAATCACGATTTTCCGCACCCGTAGTAAACATATCTTCCTTGAACTTATCCCAATGACCAGACTTTTCCCAAAGAGAACGATCTACAACCTGAGGTGTTTTAATCTCTTTATAACCACGCTCACGCTGTTTCTGACGCATATATTGCTCTAGCACTTGGTATAATGACCAACCCTTAGGATGCCAAAACACCATACCCGGCGCCTCTTCCTGCATATGGAAAAGATCGAGTTTTTTACCTAACTTGCGATGATCTCGCTTTTCAGCTTCTTCAATACGTTTAATGTAAGCCTTAAGCTCTTTTTTATCAGCCCATGCCGTACCGTAAATACGAGTCAGCATTTTATTGGTATTATCACCACGCCAATATGCACCCGCTAATTTTGTTAGTTTAAACACCTTCAAGAAACGAGTGTTCGGAACATGGGGACCGCGACACATATCAATGTATTCTTCGTGATGGTATAAACCTACCTCTTTAACAGAGTCATCCATACCATCAATAATTTCTACCTTGTATGATTCTCCACGAGATTCAAATAAAGCGCGCGCTTCAGCAACTGGCGTCCACTTCTTAACAACATCATAACTGGTGGAAATTAACTCTTTCATGCGCTTTTCAAGCGCAGCCATATCTTCTGGGGTGAAGGTCTCTTCCATTTCAATATCATAATAGAAGCCATCTTCAATCACGGGACCAATAGCCATTTTCACATCAGGGCGAATCTGCTTAATTGCATGACCAATAAGATGCGCACAAGAGTGACGAATGATTTCTACACCATCCTGATCTTTTGCAGTAATGATTTGCAGATCTGAATCTTCGGAAATTAGCTCACAAGCATCCTGCAACTCGCCATTTACACGACCAGCAACCGTCGCCTTAGCCAAGCCTGGACCGATATCCTCAGCCACTTGCATAATAGTTACAGATTCATTGAAAGAACGCTGACTGCCGTCAGGAAGGGTAATTACAGGCACAATACAATCCTCATCAGTGGTGGCCCATACCAAAGGCCACATGAACATAATGTCTAAATAGCTTCAGACATAAATCCAGTTTAAAAAGCGGAATAATTCCGATCGGAAAAGCCAGATATGCTAAGAGTGACGATCTATAGTGTCAACAGCTAGGAAGAAATAAATAAAAGAAAAAGAATGGTAGTCCCGACCAGATTCGAACTGGTGACCTCTACCATGTCAAGGTAGCGCTCTAACCAACTGAGCTACGGGACTAAGTTGCTTCTAGCAGGACGGCTAAAAGCGGGCATAATGCCCTGACGTGGAAGGCATTATATTTACATGATTCTGAAATACAAGACTATTCAATCAGAATATGCTGCTTAAGTTGAACCAACTCGTCGCGAATCTGAGCTGCTCGCTCGAACTGAAGCTCTTTGGCAGCCTTATACATCTCATCTTCAAGTCTCGTAATTTCTTTCTGAATCTCACCCGGAGTTAACTTGGAAACATCCGATTGATAATTCGCTTCTGGCTCTGCCACTTTTCTTTGCCTTCCTTTAGCACCTCGTCCACCACCCTTAGCACCCGGCACAGCACTCTCCATGATATCCGTCACTGACTTATTCAAAGCTTGAGGAACGATACCATTGGCTTCATTGAAATTCTCCTGCTTGGCTCGACGACGCTGGGTTTCATCAATTGCGCGTTTCATTGAACCAGTTTCACGATCCGCATAGAGAATTGCCCTACCATTCACATTTCGAGCAGCACGACCAATCGTTTGGATAAGAGAGCGATCCGAACGCAAGAAACCTTCTTTGTCAGCATCCAGAATTGCCACAAGAGATACCTCAGGCATATCCAACCCTTCCCTCAACAAGTTAATTCCAACCAGAACATCAAACTCACCCAAGCGTAGGTCACGAATAATCTCCACTCGCTCAACGGTATCAATATCCGAATGAAGGTAACGCACTCGAACCCCATGATCCAAGAGATAGTCTGTAAGATCTTCTGCCATCCGCTTGGTTAACACCGTTGCCAATACCCGTTCATCTCGACTGGCGCGCTGACGAATCTCGGATAACAAATCATCTACTTGAGACGATGCTGGACGCACTTCAATTTCAGGATCCAGAAGCCCTGTAGGTCGAACCACTTGCTCCACTACTTGCGACGCATGTTCCGCCTCATACTGAGCAGGAGTTGCTGACACGAACACCATCTGTGGTGCAATTCGCTCCCACTCATCAAAACGCATTGGACGATTATCCAAAGCTGAAGGAAGGCGAAAACCGTACTCAACCAACGTCTCTTTTCGACTTCGATCCCCTTTATACATGGCGCCCAATTGCGGGACAGTCACATGAGACTCATCGATAAAGAGCACCGCATCAGAAGACACATAATCAAATAAGGTAGGAGGAGCCTGCCCCGACTCCCTTTGCGATAAATAACGGGAATAGTTTTCAATACCTGTGCAATAGCCTAACTCTTGCATCATTTCGAGATCATAGCGGGTACGCTGCTCAAGGCGCTGCGCCTCAACTAACTTATTATTATCACGTAATTGCTTGAGCCGCCCTTCCAACTCCACTTTAATCTTCTCAATAGCTTCAAGAATAGTTTCGCGAGGCGTAACATAGTGGGTTTTAGGATAAATAGTTACCCGAGGCACCTTATTAAGTACCTCACCGGTCAACGGATCAAACCAGCTAAGCTGCTCAATTTCATCATCAAACAGCTCAATACGCACCGCTTCTTTTTCAGATTCCGCAGGAAACACATCAATAACATCGCCACGCACACGATAAGTAGCACGCCTGAAATCAGCGTCATTACGTGTATATTGAAGCTCTGCTAACCTACGTAAAATTTTTCGTTGATCGATCTGATCCCCTCTCACCAAATGCAACATCATCCCCAAATAGGATTTAGGATCCCCTAACCCATAAATCGATGAGACAGTCGCAACAATGATACAGTCTTTCCGCTCAAGCAATGACTTGGTTGCAGACAAGCGCATTTGCTCAATATGCTCGTTCACCGAAGCATCTTTATCAATAAAGGTATCAGAGCTGGGCACGTATGCTTCTGGTTGATAGTAGTCATAGTAAGAAACAAAGTACTCAACCGAATTATTTGGAAAGAACTCCTTAAACTCGCCATACAGTTGAGCTGCTAGCGTTTTGTTATGTGCAAGAATGATCGCTGGACGCTGTAGCTCACCAATGACGTTCGCCATAGTGAAGGTTTTGCCTGAACCTGTCACACCAAGAAGAGTCTGATGAACCAATCCCGATTTTATCCCATCAACCAACTTCTTAATTGCTTCAGGTTGATCCCCTGCAGGTTTGTATTTTGAAACCACATCAATGGATTTCTTTTTGGCAGACAACTCAATTACTTCAGACATAAAAACTCACAAACAAATAAAAGAATGGGAATTTAACTATCATTAAGCAGAATAGAAGCACAACCTCTATTCACGATAAGACTATTTTACTGTATCATTTTGCGGGTTTATCCGCAGGCTGGCAAACATATACCTAGTAAAGATTTCTTCTTGAAGAATTCGAGCATCCACCCTGCACATATTTCATACGGCCTTTTGCATGAGGATATAAGATTGGACGTACAACTGTCTGAGCGCGTACAACAAATCAAACCATCACCAACCCTGGCAGTAACCAACCGTGCTGCTGAACTGCGTGCAGCTGGAAAAGACATTATTGGTCTTGGTGCCGGCGAACCTGATTTTGATACGCCTGATCATATTAAACAAGCAGCCATTAATGCACTTAATAGTGGCCACACAAAATATACAGCAGTTGACGGTACACCCTCACTAAAGAAAGCCATTATTGAAAAGTTCAAAAACGATAATGGACTAACTTACGAAGCAAACCAGATTCTGGTTTCTTGCGGTGGAAAGCAAAGCTTCTTTAATCTAGCCCTAGCGCTTCTAAACAAGGGTGACGAAGTTATTATCCCTGCGCCTTACTGGGTATCTTACCCAGACATGGTACGTATGGCTGAAGGTGAACCCGTTGTTGTTGAGACAACCATTGAATCAAGATTCAAAGTAACAGCCGCACAGTTAGAAGCAGCTATTACTGACAAAACACGATTATTTGTAATTAACAGCCCTTCTAATCCGACTGGCGTTGCATACACCAAAGCTGAGCTTAAAGCCTTAGCCGACGTTCTATTAAAGAACCCGCACGTAATGGTTGCTACGGACGATATGTATGAACATATCATGTGGAATAAAGAAGGCTTCAACAACATTCTAAATGTTTGCCCGGAACTCTATGATCGCACCATCGTTTTGAACGGTGTATCAAAAGCCTACTCAATGACTGGCTGGAGAATTGGATACGCAGGCGGCCCAGCCAAGCTTATCGGCGCGATGAAAAAGATTCAGTCTCAGAGCACTTCGAATCCTACATCTATTTCACAGTACGCAGCTGAAGCAGCATTAGCTGGCGATCAAAACTGTGTTGCTAACATGGTCAAAGAATTCAAAAAGCGCCACGACTTCGTAGTATCTGCACTGAATGAGATTTCAGGAGTTGAGTGCATTGAAGGCGACGGCACCTTCTACGTATTCCCAAGCGCTCAAAAAGTCATCGACGGCTCTGACAAGTTCTCAACAGATGTTGAATTTGCAGAATATCTTCTTAACGAAGCGGGTGTAGCAGTAGTTCCTGGCTCCGCCTTTGGTAGCCCAGGCAATATGAGATTGTCCTTTGCAACCAGCATGGACATTCTGGAAGATGCCATCGGAAGAATTAGAAGAGCAATTGAAGCACTTTAATAAGAATGCCAAATGAAAAAGCGGACAATATGTCCGCCAGGCTGCTGACAAAGTTCAACAGTTCAAAAACGCCCAAATTTAGATTCAAAAAGTGTTCAAATAGGGCCATTTCTTAAATCTTTTAATGTTTTTGGAATGCTTTTTCTTAGTCAGAATGGCAATCATAAAAAACATGGGGGTTTATCAACACTCTGGGCGGACAATATGTCCGCTTTTTTTTAGATATACCCGCACCATTCAAACACTTGATTAAGAGCAATAAAATCAGCACAAATTTCATACAACTAAAAAATATAAATTCACAGACCTCAAAAACCGCCACCAAATCTATTCAAAATACAGAAACAGACACCTTAATAGATGTCGAAGAAACTAAAGAAGCAATAAGCTATTTAAACTGCATGCCAAAGTAATCAAAAAAACATCCCAACATAATAAAAACAATAACCGTATTTTTATATTTACAATCTTTTGACTATAATCCCTTAACACAGCAACTTTATTAGGGAATTACACAAACATGTCTATAAATTTTAATGAATACAGCCTAGAAGACCTGAAGCAAATTCAAAAAGATTTAGAAAAGACAATAAAAAATAAAGCCAAAGAAGCAAAGAAAACAGCACTTCAACAAATCCATAATATTGCGAATGAGCACGGATTAGATCTTGATGATTTATTGGATGGTCTAAAGAATCCTACACCACGAAAAAATACTGTAGCACCTAAATATCAAAACCCGGAAAACACTACTGAAACATGGACCGGCAGAGGCAGAAAGCCTAAATGGGTGGAAGCAGCCCTAGCAAATGGAAAGTCCCTAGATGACCTAGCCATATAACAAGCACCCAATAAAAAAGCCCTCAGATTGATTCAACCTGAGGGCTTTTTCTTATCCGTTAGTTCAAAAGTTAAAACGGCCAATACCACTTCTTACCCTCATTCTTTTGCTCTTGGAGCGCCTCGTAACGTTCAGGCTCATGATATTCCATTTTATAAGTCAGGAATCGACCACTTTGCTTATCAAACTTAGTCGTTAATAAATCCCTATAAGCAAGCTTTTCCGGAATCAAATATAGAGCACCATCTCCAATTGGCTCCTCTTCAGTTACCGACTTATCCATTGGAGGCGGAGTTAATTCAGAATAGCGGAAGAAATATGTCCCACCAGCTTTTAAATCAACAGTAAAGTCTGTATGTATTTTCAAGCTGATCAGATCGGTACCCTCAAGACCCAATAAAGGCCTACGTACTACAAAGTGTCGCTTTCCAGGCTCAACTTCAAACCAATAATGCCCATTATCTTTAAGAGCAAACTCCCTGGAATCATCAATATAAAAGCTCGGCCACTCAATTTCTTCAGAGGACCATTTTGAATGAGGACGATAGATAACAATCAACGCGTTGTTTTCCATATCCACATCTTCAGGTAAGGAATACTCAGGTCCTTTTAGTGGATGCAACCAGGATCCAGGAAGACTCTTACCAATAGCTTGATAAATTCGACAGCCACTGAGACTTAAAGTCAAAGTAACAAATAATAGAACAATTGACGTTTTTACTGTTTTGCTAGGCATAACACTATCCCGTTATGGCTTTTATTTTTATTGTGTAAGGGGCTAACCTTTGTTTCGAACTATACCAACGAACACCAACTAAAAGAATGGGTTCCAGCAAGTTTATGGAGCTTGTTCACACTTTTCCGGCCAAAACATCATTTTTGATTGTGTTTTATACAAATTCCCATAACATTGTGGTTATTCAAACAATAATAAATCAACCTCTTCGTAGGGCTTAGTTATGCCTTCTGGAATCAACAAGTTAGTTCTCAAAACATTTGCTACCCTTTCTCTCGGTCTATGCAGTTCATTTGCTATATCAACTGAAAAGCCCTCCAGCGCCATTTCAGCTGAAAAGCAGGAAGAACTGAACAAGCTGATTGCTGAAGCAGTTAAACAGGCCGGCATTGAGCTTGACGAAGAGGAATTAACGATTGTTATTGTTAAAAAGCCTGGTGATGAAGCAGACTCAGACAATGAAGAAGGCCAGATCATTGGTGAAATAACAACTAAAGGTAGCTCTGAACAAGTGGTTAAAACCACAGAAACGGAAGCTACAACCGAAAACAGCAACGACAAAACAGTTGCTAAGCAATCCGTTGAAACAAAAAAAGAGTCAGATACAGCGAGTTCTGCTCAAACCAAGCATCAAGAAGACAATTTAGATACAGAAGCTCAACTTGCTGAAAAACAATCCGAGAATTCCGAAAAGGACAAAGCAGTTGCAATCATTCCTGCAGCAGTACCTGCAGCCTCTCAGCAAAATGCAAACAACATTGGCGTTGAATCAAACACAGTTACAACGGCTACTGAATCCAGCCCTATTACTGAACCACTACAAGACAAAACAAATAATACTGCGCCAAAAAAACTAGATACTAAACAAGAGCTAGCCATATCACCCAACGAACAATTTAAAGCTAACGAACCAACAGCTGATTCCCAACCCACATTGGAAACAGCAACAGAAGAAGAGCTAGCCAAAGAAGGCATTACTGCCACACCAAAAGAAATTGAAGAGACAGCAGTACTTCAACAGCAAGAGATTGAAAAAGCTCAACAAACCACTGTACCAGCAATTAAAGCGGCCAACACACAGCAGCCCAATATTAATAGCCTAAAACACGAAGACTATTACGGTAAGTATATAGCGCCAGAAGCCAGAATGGACTCTTATTATAGCTCAGACATCATGGAAGCTATTAACAAAGCCCACACAATAGAAGATATGAATAGCCTAACCATTCCTCATGAGCAGATTTCCAAATTAAGCATACCAGCAATGGCCAGCGATGAAATGTCTAGTCTAGTGGTAGAAGGTGCCTTGGATGCAACAGCCGCCGGAGGAGTTAGCACTACTACATTAAAATCAGCTCTTGTAATTCCAGACATCAGCGCTCTAGAAGAACTTGAAGAAAAAATTGATGATGAAGAGCAATTAGAAGAAATTAAGAAAGCACTCAACAAAAAAGATTTAGACAGACGAGTCAAAGAAGCACTGGAACTCTTAAGCCAGAACCAGAACAGAGGCTCATCATCAGGAAGAGCTTCTGCAGGCACAATGACAGCAACCGATGTTCGTGTAACCGCCACAGTAACCTCACGAAAAACACCTGAAGCCATAACAACGTTCCCTCAAACAAATCTAAGAAATTCAAACTTCTAATCTTGTTTCAAAGCCCGCTCATATCGAATTGAGCGGGCTTTCTCTCCTATCGACAACACCATCAAATCTTTACTCAACGAGTCAAATAAGTCGACGCCAGAGTTTTCCCGCACTACTTGCGCTATAAAACCAGCTACCTCATTAAGAAAACCCTCGATAACCAGGTCATAAGACGAAAAATCAGGCTTAAGCACTTTCAATCTAGCCTCACACAAAGGTAATAGCGCTCTAAGCAGTGAGATTTTCCCCCAATACTTTTTACTCCCAGAACACCCATGAATGAGGCGACATAGATACCCTAATAAGCTAACTGAAACAAAAAAGTCTTCAACCAATCTAAAAGGTTTTATATAACAACTATAACCATCACCTTTTAACATAGAATCGTCAGCAACACAGACGCCCTCTATCGTTACACGAGATTTTTCCAACTCTTTGAATACTGGCAATCCATTAAAAGACTGATAGTTAAGACCCTCTTCAGAAGCGATCACCTTACAAATTCGAGTAAGACCTTTTATTTTTCCATCTATTTCAGAGTCTTTTAGCACCCCGCCAACCAACAAACAATCAATCTGGTCTTTGGCGGTGACAAAATCTTTCTTACCAGAAAGCACATTAACATCCTGATTCTTTACTAAAGATGTACACCAATCAGCGGGATTAGAACTCCTGTTTTCATTGATAACAAAAGCTGCAATTTCTCCATTCAGCGAGTCACCAAATAAATATTGAATAGCTAACTGATAACCCAACCAAAATGCCGAAGATGACGATGCACTGCTTATTCCGGCTAAAAAAGCGTATTGAGCTAAAGCATCAGAAACTATCAAACTGGAAATATCCGATTCCTTAATCCATTGAGTTTGCTCCGAAATATCTCGATTTTGTTCTTTAGCACCTAATACATCACTCAACATATTCATACCCGAAATCCAATAAATAACTCACTGTAATAAATTTGCAACAGAGGCTCATTAGCCTATAGCCAATCTAAGAAGGAGACTACAATGAAATTTTTTAAAGTAGCTGCACTATCAGCATCTGTTGCTCTAACTGCAGCATGTCAAACCACTCAAGAAACTGCACCTGCTGCACCTGTAAAAGCTGAGGCAACGCAAACTGAAAACCTTCGCAATACTCAACTATTCGAAGTACACAAAGACAATCGCATTTATGTATTCTACGATTATGCACTATACGAAGATTTTCTAAAGCATGGTCATACTGCTTATATGTACACGCGAATTGGTTCTGGTCCTAAAGGCGAAACTCTGGTTTTTGGCCTTACCAAGAAAGACAAGAAAAAGCGTGAAGGTATTCCAAGTGTTGAACTTTTGGATGGCAACCTAGAAGCGGCAGAAGACTTCTATGCAGAAATGCGCCTTGAAGGTCGTATCTTTGTATTCAGTTCTTTGAAAGACATGAAGGCAGTTCGTAAAACCGGTGAAGCAGCTTACCGCCACGCTAAAATCGGCTACGGTCCTGAAGGTGAAACTGTGATCTTTGTTCTTAACAAAGGCAACAAGAAAAAATACCCTGAATCTCTTGTTAAGAAATTCGATAGCATGAACGCACAAGGCTAATCGTGCTTTGAGCCTGTAAAATTTCTTAACTAGAGATTCTACAGGCTCACATTTCCCTCTACGATCTACTTTCCTTGTGAAGCCTTTTGCAACTCATTCACTTTATTCGACAACTTAACCAACTCTGCATTAACTCTCGAACGATTTTTATCTATTGAATCAATCAAACGAGACATTTCATCTACTTCCTTATCTAAACTGTCATCATTTAACTGAATTTGAATATCCGTAATCGAACGAACTAATTCATCATTCAACTCTTTAATCTGATTCGCATGATCATTAACACTCGAAGAAATTCCTTCCATCTTATTAGGGAGCGGACCAAGCGAATTTGTTAAGCTGTCAACTGAAGTATTTAACTTCTGTACATCATTATCCAATCTCGCCAAAGATTCAGTTAACTTAAGCTTACTAATAACTTTGAATTCAGAGTTAACGACCGAAACATCTTTAGCAATACTTCCAATCTCTGATTTAACTCCTTTAAACTGAGACGTAAGCGATTTAATTTCTTTTTGTTGGGCTTGGATCGTTTTACGATTTCGATCATAACTAACCCCCCAAAGCTTTCTTATTTCAGAGTCATGTTCTTTTAGGGTCGCTCTAAATGCTGCTTCAGAGGAAGCCATTGAATCGTTCGAAAAGTCCAATTTACCTTCTAACACCTGAACTCGTTTAGAAAGCAATTCAAGTTGGTGATTAGCTCGATCAAACTGATCGTAGACCTTATTAAATTGATCTGCGACCCAATAGCCCATACCACCTAGAAGAAGAGCCAAAATTAAGGTAACAACAAGACTTACAAAACTGCCTGATGACGCGGCTGAATTGGAAGAGCTATCCGCCTCAACTTTTACTTTGGAACGTCCTTTATGCTCCCAATCTTCTCGTTCAGCTTTTAAATCCAAAAAATCATCTTGCGACATGAATAATCCCTAACTTATACAATTTGATGCCTATGAGTGAACACGTCATACATCATTAACACACCAGTAAATCAAAACTACAGGCATTATACCTAGCTTTAGAAAGATCTGCTGCTCGAAATCCCAAGCAAAGACTGTCATAGTTAGCTTCAGGATAAGAGGGATTATCCAGACAGAATAAAAATAACTAGACGTCTGATTCAGGAGTTTAAAATGTCTAAAAGTATTGGCGTCATTATTTATGGAGCGTACGGTCAAATAGGTCAAGCCGTAACGGAAGCCTTATTATCCCAAGGCGTTTACCCTTTACTGGCAGGCAGAGACGGAAAAAAGTTAAAACAGTTTGCTAACAAAACTAATCTCCCCTATGCGCAGTTTGATCTAATCAATCCAAAAACCATTGAGCAACACATGGAAAGAGCAGAAATTTTCATTAACTGTGCCGGCTCTTTAATTGCCAATCCTGAGCCGGTTGCTCGAGCAGCAATGAAGTCTCATTGCCACTATCTAGACGTTGGCGGTCAATACCACACACTGACCACCCTCTATCACCTATCGAATCTGGCCGAAGAAAATCATTCAGTCATTTGTGCAGGCATCGGAGCTGAGTGTATCCCTGGCGATTGTTTGGCCGGAAGCATAAAGAACAGTCTAAAAGATCTATCAAGCCTTGAAATTGCCTATGATATTAGCCACCGTTTTTCAGCCGGCAGTATTAAATCAACATTAAGCAGACTCGCGCGCGGCAATATTGAGCTCATCAACAACACACCTACTCAATCTCAATATTCGTTTAATACCAAACGCATATTATTCGGCAGTCGACTTAAACATGTGAGCCAGGTACCAACGGGTGATCTAGCAGCGATTAACAAAAGCACCGACTGCCCGAACATCAAAAGTTATTTCGCAATTACCAAGCAATTCACCCCTATTATTAGACTTTTAAACTGGATTCCTAACCTGCTGATAGCCAAGCCTCTTCACAAAATGATTGATAAACTGCTTGGAGGAAATAAAGGAAAACCGACAGGCATAAGTCACTACTGGGCCAAAGGAATCTCTAATGATGAAAGGATTATGATTGCTAGAGTGTCCACCCCAGACATCTATCAATTCACTGTCAACGCGGTTATTTATATTACGAACTATCTACTCAAGCACGACCGAAGTGGAGGCGTTTATACCCCCGCAGAACTTATGACATGGCAGCTAATTGAAAAAATTCCTGGTTGCAGCGTAATTCGGTACGGTGATATGGACGGCTAATCATAATAACCACACTTTTTTCATGAATAGCGCGCGAAGGAATTCAGTGCTAATATCGCATCCACTAGAGTGTTTCAGCCTGTTGTACTATTGTTTGGCTGAACTCAAACACCAAGAAAATGACTTGATATGGAGTTAACCAATGGCTTTCGAACTGCCTGCACTACCTTATGCAATCAATGCACTGGAACCACACATTTCACAAGAAACTCTTGAGTTCCACCACGGCAAGCACCACAACACATACGTAACCAAGTTAAATGGTCTTGTAGAAGGTACAGAACTTGCGAACAAATCTTTGGAAGAGATCATCAAAACTTCTGAAGGCGGTGTATTCAACAACGCAGCTCAAATCTGGAACCACACTTTCTACTGGAACAGCCTATCTCCAAACGGTGGTGGTCAGCCTACTGGTGCTCTTGCAGATGCAATCAACGCTGCATTCGGCTCTTTCGAAGAGTTCCAAGCAAAATTCAACGACAAAGCAGTTAACAACTTCGGTTCTAGCTGGACTTGGTTAGTTAAGAAAGCGGATGGCTCTCTAGACATCGTTAACACTTCTAACGCTGGCACTCCAATCACTGAAGAAGGTGTAACACCTCTAATCACAGTTGATTTGTGGGAACACGCTTACTACATCGACTTCCGTAATGTTCGCCCTGATTACCTAAAAGCTTTCTGGGCATTGGCAAACTGGGACTTCGCTGCTGAAAACTTTGCATAATAAGTTTTTATAGCATCCTAAAAAGGCGCCTTTCATTGGCGCCTTTTTTATTGGCTAAAATTCAAACAAATTTATCTTAAAGATGACAGACATCATCCCTTATACAACTAAAACTAAAGATTATGGTCATTTAAATTCTCATGCTTTCAAGTTAGATATAATTCATCTATCTTTAGGATTAGGCTCCGATTTACACAGTATCAAAGCATGTAAAGGATGTTTTCATGGCAAAGATTTTAATGATTGACGACTCATCAGCTATGCGTCAATTAGCTTCTCTGACTTTAAGATCAAAAGGACATCAAGTAGAAGAAGCCGCCGATGGACAAATTGGTTTAGATAAAGCGTTAGCCGACAGTTTCGATCTGATCATTACAGACCGAAACATGCCAAATATGGACGGTATCCAAATGTCTAAAGCGCTAAGGGAACAAGCAAATTATCGTTTCACTCCAATTCTAATGCTTACCACCGAAAGTGATAAAGAAAAGAAAATAGAAGGAAAACAAGCTGGTGTCACTGGCTGGATTGTAAAACCCTTCAACCCAGAGACATTACTAAAGACGGTTGAAAAAGTGCTCGCCTAGTCATCACCTCTATCTGATCGATCAACAGCAAATACAAGAGCGAATTAATCAGGTATGATGACGACCCGATTAATTCAGGCACATTTCGGTATGAATACTCTATTTGTCGATCAATTAACTGTCATCGATTTTTCTTACCTTCACCCTTCCCGCGGCCTTTTAGGCGAAAGCTGGTTAGTAGACTGCGAATTAAGTGGCGAACTGAATGATGAAGGTATGCTGTTCGATTTTGGCCACGTTAAAAAAACCATCAAGAATTTCATTGATGACCTAGCAGATCATAAGCTGATCATTGCTACAGAAACCGATCGTCTTTCTATTTCAGAACACCCTGATAACAGAACAAGAGTTGAATGGAGCTATCAAGAAAAGTATCTCCAAACTACCGCACCCAATGACGCCTATCTCTTTTTGAATTGTGATCACGTCACAACCGATGATCTTGCGTCGTTACTGGAAATAGAAATTAAAAAACACCTTCCAGAGAACGTTCAAAAAATTAAACTGCATTTATATCCCGAAGATTTGCAGGGTGCCTTCTATCATTACAGCCACGGATTAAAGAAGCATGACGGCAACTGTCAACGTATCGCACATGGCCATCGCTCCCCTATTAAGATTTTTATCAACGAGCAACCAGAGCTATCGTTGGAATCTGAATGGGCTGAGCGTTTCAAAGATATCTACATAGGTACAAAAGAAGATATTTTTAGTAAAGGTACGCTAGATAACGGCACCGAATACATCAAATTCGAATACACAGCCCCTCAGGGCTTATTTGATCTGACCATCAATAAAAGTCAGGTGTATCTTATCAATACAGACTCAACGGTAGAATGGATTGCGGATCATATCGCCCAATCAATTCATCACGATAAGCCAGAGAACAAAGTAAAAGTTAAAGCCTTTGAAGGTTATCGAAAAGGAGCTATCGCTGAGTATTGACCTATCAATCGACTCAGCTATGATAGCCGCCAGAAACATCAGACTTTTCCAGACATTGCGAACATTAACGCAGGATTGAAAACCACTTATGAGCATTTTTGTATACAACACGCTTACTCAACAAAAAGAGACCTTTCAGCCAAGCAACCCGGATGACATCAAAATGTATGTCTGTGGTCCTACTGTGTACAACTACATCCATATTGGTAATGCTCGTCCGGCGGTAGTTTTCGATACCTTGTATCGTCTTCTTAAGCATCATTACCCGAAAGTAACCTATGCTCGAAACATCACTGACGTAGACGACAAAATTAATAAAGCAGCGCTTGAACAGAATGTGGATATTCGCGTAATCAGTGACAAGTTTGCTGACGCTTATCGTGAAGATATTGCACAACTGAACGTATTGAGTCCTGACATCGAACCGCGCGCAACAGAAAACATTGATCAGATGATCGACATGAATCAGCGCTTGATCGAAAAAGGCCATGCTTATGCAGCTGAAGGCCATGTACTGTTTGATGTTCAATCCTATGAAAAATATGGTGAGTTATCTAACCGTTCACTGGAAGACATGCTGGCTGGCGCACGAGTTGAAGTAGCGCCTTACAAAAAATACGCGGGTGATTTTGTTCTATGGAAGCCTTCATCAGATGAACAACCTGGCTGGGATAGCCCTTGGGGCCGTGGTCGCCCTGGCTGGCACATTGAGTGTTCAGCGATGATTGAGCGCCACCTGGGTACAACCATTGACATTCACGGTGGCGGGCAAGACCTGACCTTCCCTCACCATGAAAACGAAATTGCTCAAAGCACCTGTGCTCACGATGGAGAAACCTACGTGAAGTACTGGATGCATAACGGCTACATCACCATCCAGAATAAAGATTCTGACAGTCAGGAAAAAATGTCCAAGTCGCTTGGCAACTTCATCACCGTAAGAGAGTTACTCGAAAAAATTCCAGGTGAAGTAGTTCGTTTTGCTCTTCTATCAGCTCACTATCGTTCACAATTAAACTGGTCTTCGGACCTGATCGATCAAGCATACAATGCACTTGATAAGCTATATACGGCACTTCGAGATACAACCATTACAGATGAGAGCGCTGATATCTCTGCAGCCTTCCTTGAAGCGCTGAACGATGACCTAAACACTCCAAAAGCGATTGCTGAGCTCCACAATTTAGCCAAGCAAGTGAACAAAGCTGAAAATGCATCAGAAAAATCAAAGCTCGCCAACAAACTCATTTCATCAGCAAAGCTTCTAGGCCTTTTGAATCATTCAGCTGAAGAATGGTTTAAATCTCGCGGCTCAAAAGATGAAAACGGCCTAGCCGATGAACAAATCGATGCATTAGTACAGGAACGTATTGATGCCAAGAAGAACAAGGACTTTGCCCGAGCAGACCAAATCCGTGACGAGTTAAAAGCTCAAGGTGTTGAACTTGAAGACACCAAAGACGGTACTCGCTGGCAACGAAGCTAATAAACGACACCAATGAAGCTTCTGCATTCATTAGGATTGAAATTGGCAAGAGGCCTGATCCGTTTCTATCAAATCGCGATCAGCCCTTTCATTGGAAGCAATTGCCGTTTCTATCCCAGTTGCTCTCAATATGCTATTACAGCCCTAGAAAAACATGGCATTCTTCGTGGCACTTGGCTAGCATTACGACGCATCAGCCGTTGCCATCCATGGAACGAAGGTGGGTTCGATTACGTACCCGGAACAGAACCTTCTGAAGAAAGCAGCCAAACTGAATTATTAAGTTGCAACTGCCAAAAAGATGTAACAAACAAAAACAAGGGATCTCAACATGATCGATAAACAACTACTAGCAATGCTTGTCTGCCCTGTAAGCCAAGGATCATTATATTATAGTGCGGAAACCGAAGAACTCTGGTGCCAAAAGAGTAAGCTAGCCTACCCTATTCGTGACGACATCCCAGTTATGCTAGAACACGAGGCACGCGATCTTAGCCTTGAAGAGTATGAAAGCTTAAAGAAGAACTAGAAGCAGTTCTCTGAAAAGAGTTAAAATTCGCCTGTTTTTCAAGCATAAAAAACGCTGTCAACAAACCAGCGTTTTTGCCTTCTGAGAAAGGTTAATAAATCGCCTTTACCTTTCCATCTTAAAATCATCTCTACCCGGCACAATAAATCACCCTCTTTCATGTACCAGAGAAACGAAACGTTTTAATAGCCCCAGCGAGCAATTAGGCGTGGGTTTTACTCGAATGCCCAGGTGATTTACGTGAGCGCTTTCTAAAAACTCGTGAACAATAATCTGACCACTGTCTTCTTAAAACCACACCACTGATAGCCATAGTAAACACAATTAGTACCAAGGCTAAAAGAATTTCATAGTCCATATAAATTACCTCTACTTACAACGTCCTTTATTTAGGATCATCATAGAACAAGTAATAGTCAAAGTCCTACAAAAAAACGACATAAAAGCTGGTGCAAAGCAGTAATAAACACAATTAGCTACTGGTCAGTTGAAGAATAATCTCTGCTCTCTCTCTCACCATATCTTCTATCCTGGTTAATTCCTCTTCATCATAGCCCGACGCATAGAGACTAACCATGTTGCTGGAAAGCATTTGAATCTCTTCTGACATTTTCTTAAGTACTTGAGTTTTAAGGAAAACCTCATCACCTACTCGAATATGCTTTAGCTCTGAACAGCGCATAACATGCCTCATTTAACCTGTTTTCGTTAACAACCCAGTTCACTTGAAAGGTTACTTCTATCTATCATTTAAGAGAAAAGTTACACTTTCATTTCTAGTGACCATTCAACAAAAATCTACGTTCCATAAAAAAGACAGTAATTCTATGTTACAAGGCTTTTCAATTCTTTTCTGTTTTTATATTTTAGGCGAATTACTGGTTATTTTCCTGGATAGTCCAATACCTGGTCCCGTTGCAGGTATGCTCTTACTTTTTGCCTTCCTATCCTGGAGAGATCAAGCCCCTAAAGCGTTGGTTAAAACCAGTGAAAAGCTTCTGGTTTATTTGCCTTTACTGTTAGTCCCCGCTGGCGTTGGCATCATCCAATATCTCGATTTACTCCAAGAACAACTTCTTGCTATCACAGCATCGCTCATTGTTGGCACAACGATATCAATGATTTTTATTTCATGGTTTACCCGTAAGTTCACAAAAATTGAACACCAGGACAAATCTAATGATTAACTTTCACACCTGGTTACTCGACAACCCAACTATTAGCTTACTGATAACAGTTCTTTGTTATTACCTGTGCCTGAGCCTGTATAAACGGTTCAACCATACTGCCGTTCTTCAACCAGTAATGATCAGTATTGTGATCATTATGAGCATCCTCTGGCTACTCGAAATTCCTTATCAGAAATATTTCGAGCACAACCAACTTATTCATTTTCTGCTTGGACCGGCAACGGTTGCCCTTGCTATCCCTCTTTATAAGAACAAGCAAAGAATTCGCCAATTAGCTGTCCCTTTATTTTCAGCCGTCATTATTGGAGGCAGCATGGCTATTTTCTTTGCGGTATCCATTGCTTGGGGGCTCAATGCGTCAAATGACGTACTCTTATCACTGACACCTAAATCTGTAACCACACCTATCGCTCTAAGTGTGGCAGAAAGCATTCAGGCTATACCGTCTTTAACGGCAGCGTTTGTTCTCATTACTGGTGTGATAGGTGCTGTGGTAGCAGAACCCTTATTCCGTTTACTCAATGAACAAGACGATGGTATTAAAGGTATCGCCATCGGAATTTCAGCCCATGGCGTTGGTACAGCAAAAGCGTTAGAAATTAGCCCACAGTGTGGTGCTTTCTCAGCCTTGTCTATGGGGCTAACAGGCGCGTATACGGCACTCATTCTGCCCTACGCCATTGAGTACCTTCGTTCATTCGCGCTGATACCTTGATGTCCAAGACCGTCATACAAAAACAACGCATTTTTCTAAATGACAGCCACCTCGACCTGTATAGACATTTTTTGGATTCAGTTACAGCTGATGCACTCTTTAAACAACTAGAAACATCCCTAAACTGGAAGCAAGAAACCCTACGAATTTTTGGGAAAGATGTCCTATCCCCACGGCTGCAAAGTTTTTATGGTGATAAAGGTATTGGCTACCACTATTCAGGTAGAACATTTTCAGCTGAGTACTGGACGCCTGAATTATTAAAGCTGAAGAACCAATTATCAGAATGCCTCCAACACGATTTCAATGCCGTTCTTTGTAATCTGTATCGAACCGGAGAAGATTCCATGGGTTGGCACAGCGACAATGAACCTGAATTGGGAGAAGCCCCTATCATCGCCTCTGTCTCTTTTGGCGAAACACGTAATTTTAACCTTCGAGCAATTCGACAAACCAGACAATGCCTTTCACTGCCTCTGGAGCACAATTCAGTAATCGTTATGCCCGGAGGATTTCAGGATCGCTTTCAACATTCGATTTCTAAAACCAAAAAGAAAGTAGCACCGCGAATAAACCTCACCTTCAGACAATTTATTTAACCAAATAATTATATTTCTGTTGACAGCCAAGAAAAAATAGCCATAATAGGCGCCTCAATGACGCGGGGTGGAGCAGCTTGGTAGCTCGTCGGGCTCATAACCCGAAGGTCGTCGGTTCAAATCCGGCCCCCGCAACCAGATTCTAAAACCGAGATGTTAAGTCTCGGTTTTTTTATGCGCGATTGATATTAAAACTACGACCCAAAGGTCGTCGGTTCGTTTTTACAAAAGAAAGTTGCCCTCGATCTGAAGGATTCGCAATCAGATTCTAAAAAAACTGAGATTATATATCTCGATTTTTATGCCTGTTCAAGACCCGCCGTAAGTTCTTTTACCAACGCGTCTGCTTCGGCGTATTGGAAAGCATTCAGATGCTGTTCCAACTGTTTTATTGAGTCACTGAGCTCCAGCTTGCCACCCAAGAATTGCAGCCGATCCAACTCATCACTTTCGATCATAAAGAAACTCGAAACTTTCTCAGAGATTACTCCAAGCAATTCCAGTAATTCAGTCGTTAGCTGTTCCCTTGGTATTTCTTCACCGAAAACTTCAACTGCTTCAGTCTCAATTACATATCGATCAAGTTCTTCTCCCAAGGTGATAGCCTCTTTCTGGGCCATACTAAAGAGAGACCTCACATGCTCGATATGAATGTCAGTCACCCCACTTTCACGAAGCGCGTTTTCGATGTCTTTAGCGATGGTATGAATATAGGAATTACATAGGTTCCCTGACACACCTTTTAAGGCATGAACATGCGAGATCAAAACTTTCGTTTGAGCTTCCAATTCTTCTGAAGAAATTGGAATCATATTCATAGAGTCTTCCAACTCTTTAGGAAACTCAGAATAATCACTGCGGAACATAGACAACAATCGAACCAAGGTCGGTTCGTTAAACCCGACCTTTTCCGCCAAAGCCGTAATATCGAAATGAGCGATCTGCCCTAGCTTTAATAACCCTACATCACTGGAATCTTCGGTTATTTCTCTATTGGATCGTTCTTCAGATACAGTACCAGAGACTCCTGGACTTCTCTCATCCATGTTAATAGATTCAATTGAATCGGATGTATCAGTATTGCTCAGAGAACACGGAACAACCAAAGAGAAAATACTTCCCTCTCCCTGAGTACTCTCAACTTCAATAACCCCTTTCATTAGGCCTGCAAGTTTTTGACACAACGCCAAGCCCAAGCCTGTCCCACCGTATTTTCGAGTAATGGAGCTGTCTAGCTGAGCAAACGAGTCAAACAAGAGTGGGATATCCTGTTTATTAACACCGATTCCCGAATCAGCAACCTCAAAACGTAAAAGGTCATAACCTTTGTCGGAAGACAAGTAATAAACAGTCAGTTGAATCGAACCTTCAGAGGTGAACTTGATGGCATTATCCAGCAAGTTAATCAGTATTTGTTTAATTCTTACTGCATCACCAACTACCAGCTCAGGCAATTCATACGATTGAGAACATTGATAAGTTAGGCCTTTTTCGCCTGCATGGGATTCTGCAAACACATTCAGCTGATCTACAATTTCATTGAGATTAAACAACGAGCGCTCAATCACCATCTTGCCACTATCAATGCGCGAAAAATCCAGGACATCATTAATAAGATGCATCAGCACTTCAGCAGACCGTTCAATATTGGTTAAAAATTTCAAGACAGAGTGATCAGAGCACTTAGTAATAGCAAGCTGTGTCATCCCCAATATACCATTCATGGGTGTGCGAATTTCATGACTGATATTCGCCAGAAAATCACTCTTGGCCTGACTAGCGACTTCCGCCTTTTGAATGGCATCATTTAACTGGAGATTAGTTGTCGTTAAAGCTTTGGTACGTTCCTGAACCCGCTCTTCCAACTCTCGATTTAATTTCTTGAGGTCCTGCTGGATGGTTTTCATATCTGTAATATCCAGATAGATAGCCACTGCGGCAATGGTATTTTGTTGACTATCAAAAACGGGCACAGAATTAGCAATAACCCAACAATAGCTCTTGTCAGGGTAAACGATTTTTATCTCACGATTGATGACATGCTCACCATTGTGCAAGGCACGTAGTATTGGTAAATCCTTTCCAAATAGTGGTTTATCTTTATCATCCAGAACCAGACAGTGATCATCATGACCACCGATCTTCTGAGATTTTGACAGACGTCGAATGCGCTGTGCGGCTTCATTGATAATTTGAACTTCGCCTTCCACACCATCAACTACAAGTATTCCAACCGGAGAATTGGACATAGCCGCTTCCAAAAGAGCACTTACACGTTTGAGCTCTTGTTCCGCTATTTTTCGGGCGCTAATGTCTCTCAGGATAGTAAGTACACAGGTCTCACCATCCAAGTGAATCAAACTTGATGAGGCTTCACATTCAACTTGATGGCCAAGCCGGGTTTTAAGGTTAACTTCGAGCGCATTCACTTCACCATGCTCAATGAGGCGCTTGATTAATATGTCTCTTTGAGACATATCTTTCCAGATGTCCAGGGCGACAGAAGTCGTGCCTACTGCTTGTCTGTGACTGTATCCCAGAGTCTTCTCGAACCCTTCATTTACATCCACAATTTCCATATCTTCAAAACGTGCAATCATCACAGCATCAGGGCTTGCATGAAATGCCAGTGCATACTTTTCTTCAGATCGCTTAAAACTTAATTCGGAAGCCTTAAGATTGTTTAGATCAATCTTAAGTTGCTGTGCACGATTATAGAAAAACCACAGAAAAACCAGCGCCGCGAATAATGCCAACCCTAATATCACAGCCACAACAGAAATCATCATCCCTCCAAGTCCTGTTGTTCCACACTGTTCGGTCAGTGTGATTGATTCAGTTTCTCAAAGTCTAGACTACTTTAGCTTCTCAAATCGATGATTTTTGTTGCCTAACGGTTTCAACGTGTTGATTTATAGATCGTGACCACGACGATAATTAACCGCCCTTCTCATGGCACGCTCAATCTGATCTTCTGTCATCTGATCTTCAAGAACCAACATAGCAGACCTGCCTTCATTAACGCCTAGGTAAGACGATAGGTTGTAATGCATATGAGCTTCAACAAGGCTTCGAACACTGCCTCTGCCAGTGGCGTACATCTGACCTAGACGAAAGTGCGCCATGCCAAATCCCATTTCAGCCGCTTTGCTATAGAAGGTTTCTGCTCTTTTAAAATCTTTCTGCAAGCGATACTTCTCTGCCTCCTCATATTGGGACTCACCCTTCTCGCCCTTCATTACCTCATAGGTGCGATATTGAGTCGAACTCGCCAGAGTTAATCCTGACGTATCCGCATAGACCGAAGAAAAAACTGAACAAACAATAAACAGCACAAAACATTTAACTATAGACAGAACTCTGACTTTTTTCATAAACAACCTCTAGAATTCAACCAAAACAAAATTAAAAGTACGATTTTCAATTTAAATTCAACAACTTATCTGAAATTAAAAAATATAAAAAATGAACAAGTATTGATATTTGTCAAAATCAAACCCCTGTCTATACTGATTAAAAATTAGACATAAGTTTTATATAAAGTTTAAGAATATTGATTAGCAAAACCAATAAAAAATCACATTAAATGGATTTAAGGCTGAATGAGCTCTTGGAATACGAGCTTGCAGGACAGGCAGCCACAGTTTCATGGACGAACTGATTAACTGGTAATCAGGGAGGTACCTATGCCATCAGTTTTCGCCCATATAAAGTCATGGTCTGTTTTTACATGCTTACTAGCCAGCCTTTTTATCCCCTCATTATCTTCTGCTGATCTTGCGCTAAATATGCCCAAGGGATCTACACCCGTCAGTGAAATGGTGTACGACCTGCATATGATCATTCTATATATTTGCGTGGTCATCGCCATCATTGTCTTTGGCGTAATGTTCTGGTCAATTTTCCATCACCGAAAATCCAAAGGGCATAAACCAGCAAACTTCCATGAGAGTACCACGGTAGAAGTCATCTGGACTGCAATCCCGTTACTCATTCTGATTGTCATGGCCATACCTGCCACGGAAGGGGTATTTGCTATGTACGATACGGAAGATTCCGAAGTCGATATTCAAGTGACCGGATACCAATGGAAGTGGCGCTATCAATACATGGGCGAAGATGTTGAGTTCTTCTCTAATCTCTCCACACCCAAAGAACAAATACTCAATCAACAATCGAAAGGCGAACACTATTTGCTAGAGGTGGACGAGCCGGTAGTCGTTCCAGTGAATAAAAAGATTCGTTTCCTGCTCACATCCAACGATGTTATTCACGCTTGGTGGGTACCTGAATTGGCTGTTAAGAAAGATGCCATTCCGGGCTTTATCAATGAAACCTGGACCTACATCACCGAGCCAGGTACTTATCGGGGCCAATGCGCCGAGTTATGTGGTAAAGACCACGGATTCATGCCCATCGTCGTAAAAGCCGTCGAAGAACCTGAGTATCTTGATTGGCTCAATCAAAAGAAACAATTACGTTTGGCCGAACTTGCCAAAGCCGCCGCCGAAGCAGAGCAGACCTGGGATATGAACAGGCTTATGACCACAGGTAAAGACGTCTATGAGAAGAATTGTCTGGCCTGTCATCAGGCGCAAGGTGAAGGCTTACCTCCGGTATTCCCTGCATTAAAAGGCAGCCCAATCATCAAAGGTCAGATTGTCGATCATATAAACATTGTCCTTCGAGGGAAAACAGGTACCGCCATGGCGGCTTATGGTCCGCAATTGTCGGATGCAGAGATCGCAGCGGTCGTAACCTACGAGCGTAATGCCTGGGGCCAAAACGATGCCTGGAAAGAAAACAAAGGCGAAACCGTTCAACCAGCTGATGTTGCCAAATTACGTTAACAGGCTCAGGGAGGAATAAACGATGAATGACACAGTAGCAAATCCGAATTCAAATTCAGTGCCTGACGATCACCATGGACATGATCACCACCAACCCTCGGGACTCAGTCGCTGGTTGTTAACTACCAATCATAAAGAAATTGGTACGCTTTACCTGATCTTCAGTTTTGTCATGCTCTTCATTGGCGGAGGTATGGCCTTTGTTATTCGAGCGGAACTGTTCCAACCTGGCTTACAGTTTGTAGACCCTAACTTCTTTAACCAAATGACCACCATGCATGGTCTGATCATGGTGTTTGGTGTGGTTATGCCTGCCTTTGTCGGTCTGGCCAACTGGATGGTGCCTCTGATGATCGGCGCACCCGATATGGCACTTCCCCGGATGAACAACTGGAGCTTCTGGATCATGCCATTCGCTTTCGGCATGTTGCTTTCCAGCTTGTTTATGGAAGGTGGCGGCCCTAATTTTGGATGGACCTTCTACGCCCCGCTTTCCACAACTTATGCACCGCCAAGTACCACCTTCTTCATCTTTGGCGTCCACCTCATGGGGCTATCCTCCATCATGGGGGCCATTAATATCATCACCACCATTATGAATATGCGCGCACCGGGCATGACCTTAATGAAAATGCCAATGTTCGTATGGACCTGGTTGATCACTGCGTTCCTGCTTATTGCTGTAATGCCTGTGCTTGCAGGTTGCGTCACCATGATGTTGATGGACATTCATTTCGGCACCAGTTTCTTTAATGCAGCTGGCGGTGGTGATCCGGTGATGTTCCAGCACATTTTCTGGTTCTTCGGGCATCCCGAAGTGTACATCATGATCCTTCCGGCATTTGGTGTGGTCTCACAAATTATTCCGGCCTTCTCTCGCAAGAAACTGTTTGGTTACCACTCCATGGTTTACGCCACCGCGTCCATTGCCGTGCTGTCGTTTGTTGTTTGGGCTCACCATATGTTTACCGTGGGCTTACCTGTCGCTGCCGAACTCTTCTTTATGTACGCCACCATGCTGATCGCAGTGCCAACTGGCGTTAAAGTCTTTAACTGGGTCGCGACCATGTTTAAAGGATCAATGACCTTTGAAGCTCCGATGCTATTCTCGGTCGCTTTCGTCGTGTTATTTACCATCGGCGGTTTATCCGGCCTGATGCTGTCCATTGCACCGGCGGATTTCCAATACCATGACACCTACTTTGTTGTTGCCCACTTCCATTACGTATTGGTACCAGGAGCGATCTTCGGGATTATCGCCGCAACCTATTACTGGATCCCTAAATGGTCTGGTTATATGTATAACGAAACTTTGGCTAAGTGGCACTTCTGGCTGTCATTCATTGGCCTGAATCTAACCTTCTTCCCAATGCACTTCCTGGGGTTAGCTGGCATGCCTCGAAGAATTCCGGACTATGCGTTGCAGTTTGCTGATTTCAACATGATGACCAGTATTGGCGCCTTCCTGTTTGGAACCACTCAGCTACTGTTTTTGTATATCGTCATCCAGTGTGCTCGAGGTAAAGGAGAACCAGCCCCACAGAAACCTTGGGAGGGTGCAGAAGGTCTGGAATGGTCCGTACCTTCTCCTGCGCCACTGCATACCTTTGATACGCCACCGAAGGTTGATTAACCATGGATAATCAATTGGATAGTAATACCGAACCAAACAGTTCTCAGACGAGTTCCAACAAGAACCATCAGAAAGACAAAGGCATTTCAAACCTTCCCGCCAAGCTGGTGATGGTTACCTTTGCCATGTTTGGTTTTGGTTTCGCCCTTGTTCCTTTGTACGAGGTTTTCTGTGAGGTCACCGGAATCAATGGCCGGGGTTTTGAACGTCAGGAAAATGCAATCACGGTTTCTAGTAGTGACTCGGTCCAAACAGAAAGTGACTCGCTCCAAACAGAAAAAACCTTACCAACTCGGACGATCAAGGCACAATTTATTGCTATGCCTCAAACGGGTTTTTCAGGCGATTTCTACCCGCAATCCACCGAACTGCAAGTGGGTCTGAGTAGCGCAATCACCACCGCCTACATTGCCAGGAATGCGTCCAACCAGAAAGTTCAGTTACATGCCGTTCCCAGCATATCTCCCGCCGAGGCAGCCACGTATGTAACCAAAATGGAATGTTTTTGTTTTCAGGAACAATTTCTGGAGTCCAATCAACAACGGGAAATGGGCCTGACCTTCTCAGTCTCCGCCGACCTGCCCGAGCACATAAACAAAATTACATTTTCATATTCATTGTACCCCGCGGTAGTGGATACACCTGAAACTACCGCGAAAACAGAATCTAAATCCATCAAGCAAAATGAGACCAGTCACCAGATCACAGGGGGCATTTCTTATGAGCCAAACACATAACTCCAGTACTCCACACAGCTCTGTTCCTAACTATTATGTTCCGCATCAGAGTAAGTGGCCCATTATCGCAACGATTGCCGTTTTCTGTTTGTTGTATGGCATGGCTTCCATGCTCCACAGTTCTCAAGTGGGCAACCAAAGTTCGCTACCGAGCTGGATTATGCTCTCAGGCCTTGGCCTGACGGTATACATGCTCTACGGCTGGTTTTCCAACGTGGTTGCTGAAAGTCAAAAAGGCCTGTATTCATTACAGCTGGATCGCTCGTTCAGAATGGGTATGGCGTGGTTTATTTTCTCGGAAGTCATGTTCTTCGCCGCGTTCTTTGGTGCTTTGTTTTATGCCCGAGTGCTCGCAGTTCCATGGCTTGGCGGTGAAGGTGACAAGGGCATCAGTAATATGCTCTGGCAGGAGTTTTCGGCTCAATGGCCTTTGCTAACCAACCCGGATCCTGAATTATTCCCGGGTCCAAGCGGGACTATTCCGGCCTGGCAAATTCCTTTCCTAAATACCGTGATCCTTGTGGCGTCCAGCTTTACGCTCACCTTGTCGCACCATGCGTTAAAAGAAAATAACCGTAAGCGATGTGCTCAATGGCTGGCTTTGACGATTGGTCTGGGCGTTGTCTTTTTAGGCTTCCAGATTCATGAATATCAACTCGCTTATAGCGAACTGCAACTTACCCTGTCTTCCGGTATTTATGGATCGACGTTCTTCATGCTAACCGGTTTCCATGGGGCGCACGTCACCATTGGCACCATCATGTTGATCGTCATGCTTATCCGTATTTTGAAAGGTCACTTTAACAAAGATAAGCACTTTGGTTTTGAAGCCAGTGCCTGGTATTGGCACTTTGTAGACGTGGTCTGGTTGCTGCTATTCACGTTTGTTTATGTGCTTTAACAGTCAATCACTGAGCACCCGTTTGATGACCCAGATAAAGGAAAATAATTAACAGAGTAATGGCGCTAAGAAGTACTCGAAGAATAAGCCCTTTGAGTACTTTCTTACCCGGTTCGGGCGAACGGATCAGATGCCAGAAAGACCAGAACAAACTGGCAACCACTGCAAGGAGCAATAAAACAATAATGAATTTAAAAATCATGGATTCAGAACCTGTTTCAACTAAGCGATCTGATGAATCATCTCAACCCGATGATTTAAAAGAAAGCGTGGGACATTCGTTCCAGTTTAGATGTTTGAATCAAGAATGGAACCTTGAGATAAATCCTGCCTATTGGATTATCTCAGTCTGCATTATCGCCATCACCCTATCGTTGGGGCTATGGCAGCTGGATCGCAAAACACAAAAAGAAGCCATGATTTCTGAACAAGCGGCAACTCAAACACAATCAATTATGATTTCGGGGCATTTTCTGCCTGACACCCTTTACCTCGAAAACATCACCCACAAAGGCACACCGGGTTATGAGATTATTCAGGTTTTTAAGCCGGAAAGTCACAATCTTCTCAAAAGTACGATTCCTGACCAGCCCGTATTAGTTAATCGAGGATGGGTAGCCGCTCCGGCTCACCGGAATCAACTACCGAACGCCCCTTTAATTAGTCACACACACGCGCTTGAACTCTCACCTGAGCCTTGGTCTTCCAGAACACCACAACACAACATTGAACGATTCAAACCAACCAATAGCAAGAGCGACTCTAGCGGGAAAGCCTTTCGAATTCAGGCATTGAATGAACAGACACAGAAAGATTTAAAACTCCCCCCTCAATACTATCGCTTGATATCAGGGGATTCGAAACTCGTTACTGACCATTGGAAAGCCCGTCAGGATTCACTGACCACCTCCCCTAACAAACACTTGGGGTATGCCATTCAATGGTTCTTGATAGCACTGGTTGCCTTAATTGTGCTGCTAACCAGCTCTGTCAAAAGATCACAGAGAAACGCCATTTAGGTTTCGTCATTTTATAAAAGGGACACGACATGACATCCACCAAAGAACACGACTTAAACGGGAATAAAAACACAATATCCCTCTTCCCTCTTATGGCGATCATCAGCTGTGCATTAGTACCCCTTATTTCAGCAACAGCGCTCTTTTTCTGGCCACCAGACGGTTTCTCTTTTGAAACCCAACATCATGGTCAATTGGTGTCTCCTCCACTACCGATAGACAACAAGGCACTTAAGATAAAGGCAGCCGGTAGTCCTTCCGAAGGTTTAAATAAATGGCGTCTGGCTGAACTCCAAATCCGTCCAAACTGTGACGATTTAGGAGCAGACAGCCCTGATAACCACTTATCACCAATTCAGACCCAACACCAACAAATTGTCAGCGCCCTTGGACGAGAATCACATCGAGTCACCAACGTTGAACTCTGCATTCCGGAAGATCGTTACTCGCAATGGAAGAAAAACAGCACCGAGCTAGACAACCTAGCTGTTCAATCATCGCTTTCCGGCATCATTGATCCACAGAACCAGCTCATTATGGTGTATCCGGAAAATACGTCTCAACGAGACATATTCAAGGATCTGAAACGACTATTGAAATACAGCAAGTTGGGTTAAAAAGAGACATTTTATGGACGCTACCCAGACGGATAAAAAACAAAACACATCCCAGGCTCGGTTATTAACGCTTAACCACATTGCGCTGGTGCTCGTCATCCTGGTCATTGGGTTAGGTGCACTCACCCGATTACTCGATGCAGGTTTAGGCTGTCCGGATTGGCCTGGATGTTACGGTTTCCTCACACCACCGGAGCAAGCCCATCACATAGAACAAGCCGAACAGCTATTTCCCGAAACACCAGTGGTTCGACATCAAGCCTGGATGGAGATGATACACAGATACGCGGCCAGTTTTCTCGGCATCATCGTCTTTGCCGTTACCTGGCTAACCCTGAAACATGGAGACATTCGTCCCCAGATAAAAATGGTCGCTTGCGTGCTCTCTGCGGTGGTTATCATTCAAGCCATCTTTGGAATGTGGACAGTGACCTGGAAACTTTGGCCCCCCATTGTGACCTTACATTTACTGGGTGGTTTCATCACCTTCGGGTTACTTATCTGGCTACGAATGGCGCTGCATGCTGAAACATTCACCACAAATCCAGAATCCACAACATCCTCTTCAGGGTATCTTGTTGCCTTAAGAAGAATGAGTTTAGTTACTTTAGCTGTGCTGATTCTTCAGATTTCTCTGGGCGCCTGGACTAGCAGCAATTATGCAGGCTTGGCTTGTCCTGATTTTCCTACCTGTCAGGGCCAATGGCTGGATCATGTATCCGTCTCAAAGGCGCTCTCGATACCGACCTATGACGACTTATCATTCCTACATGGCCGAACCGATGCTCAAACACGAGTATCTATTCAAGTCGTTCATCGGATCGGAGCCCTGATCACCGTTTTCATGATGGGCTTGATGATTCTGAAAATCTGGAATAGCCGGCTCCGTCAAAGAATAGGGCTATCAATTTTACTCAGCACACTGCTAATAACCCAGGTAAGTTTGGGCGTACTATCGGCAGTCTGGCTGTTACCGCTGTCCATTGCTCTGGCACACAATCTCGTTGCAGCCATGCTGCTGGGCAGTCACGTACTTGCAATTTTTCATCTCTTTAATTCAGCTCAAACAGAAGAACACACCGTCAAAGAAACCCAACAATTAATCAAAGGAAAGGAGCAGCAAGATGGCAATTTCATCCCAAATAACTCCTAACGGTAAAACAAATCCCGAGCTGCACACTCGAGACTCGGATCTACCGCAACCCCTATGGACGCAATATCTTGAGTTGTGTAAGCCTAAAGTTGTTTTTGTGATGCTGGTGACATCCTGGGTGGGCATGCTACTAGCGCTTACTCAAGCGCCAACGCTTGAACAAGTCACCCATATGATTCTGGCGACCATTGGTATCAGCTTTTGCGCCGCTTCTTCTGCAGTCGTAAATCACGTGGTTGATCGCTGGAGAGATCAACAAATGCGACGAACACAGCGTCGCCCTGTCGCAACAGGTCAGGTCTCTTCTTCACAAGCTCTGTTATTTGCAGCGGCACTCGTAAGTCTGGGGAGTCTTTGTTTAATACAGGTGAATTTAACCTGCCTCTATCTCACATTATTCGCAACACTTGGTTATGCCGTGCTTTACACCCTGGTTCTAAAACCAATAACACCGCAGAACATAACGATTGGTGGTATTGCAGGCGCACTGCCACCATTACTTGGCTGGACCGCCATATCGCCCGACATTACTGCCCCGGCACTCCTACTCGTTCTTATTATTTTTACCTGGACACCGCCACACTTCTGGGCGCTTGCGCTTTATAGAGTCCACGATTACAAAAAAGCCCAAGTTCCTATGTTGCCGGTAACTCATGGACAGTCATTCACTCGACTGCACATCCTGCTTTATTCGGTTCTGTTGGTGATTGTGACGGCACTACCCTGGATTAGCCAATTTTCATCCTGGCTCTATTTGATCAGCGTCAGTCTGCTCAATCTGAAATTTATGAATCTGGCCTGGAAACTCTACCGTAAGCAATCAGACATCATTGCTCGGCAACTATTTAAATTCTCGATTGTGTACTTGCTGGGTTTATTTTTAGCGATATTAGTTGATAGGATGCTATTTTTCTGGATATAGACACATTTGCCGTTTGTCCGTCTAAACTTTAATAGGTCTAGCCTGATATCTATCTAGACGCCTATTCGTCAAAGTCACTGGGCTGGCAAGCAACAAGGAAGCGCATCATGAAACCATCACGAATCTTAACTCAGTCCTTGTGGGCCTTACTGGTCGTCATGCCAATGATGGCGTCGGCCAGCTCCGCAACACCGAACCCATTCAATGATTCCGTCGAATTCGACAACACCACGATACTTGAGGACTCTTCTGCAACGGAAGGCGTTTCCCAGACAGAAAGCGCTCCCAAAGTTGAAAAAACCACCAGTAAGGAAAAGGCGCCTATCCTAACCGCAGAAAATTTAGTGGTGGGCTCTATTAGAGAACTTGCTGGCAAAGCCATGCTGCACAAGCAAGGTGAAGTTCGAGGCACCAAAGCCTCAGCGGGTGACATGCTAAAAGCCCAGGACATCCTTCGTACCAAACGTAATTCTCAAGCCGTTATTCAATTGATTGATGGTTCGACCATTGTGTTGCAGGAACAATCCTCTATTCACCTTAAAGGCCTGCAGTCACTCAGCCTTGAAGAAGGCACGGTATTATTTGATATCCGAAAACGCGGTACTTCAAAAGGACTCAAGGTTGCGACAAAGACAGCCGTTATTGGCGTAAAAGGCACCCAATTTTTGGTGAAAGACGTAGACAACCAAGTGGACGTTTATCTTAATGAAGGCCGAGTTGAAGTTGAACCTGTAGAAGGTTCGTTCAAGCACTATAAAGCCGTTTCTACAGCCAGCTTCGATGATTACAGTCAGCAAATGATGGCTGAATTCCAGCAAGAAAAAGACAAAATGCGTGAAGGCATTGAGCAAATGAAACGTGAGTTTGTGGATTATCTGAATTCTTTTGATATGGAAGCCGGAACCGCGGTATCTATCTCTGGCGATGAACTGACTTCTTACCCGATGCCTGACAACTACAATGAGCTGTTTAAAGAATTAGAAGCTCAAGCTGAAGTGACTCGTCAGAAATTGAATAAAGATAACTCGTCAGAATAAAAACCAGCCCCTCCGGATTAAGTCTGTGTGAATTGAGCGTATTTTCTCAATTCACACAGTCCTCTGAACAAATATGCCCCAAATTAAGAGAAAGGAATTCAAGAGTTATCCCTTCTTAAAGCTGGTCACACCACCCCAATCCGATTCAGGCGGTTCATCAATGCATTGCTGACAGCGAGTGACAAAGTACTCCGAAGCCTTATCTTGATAGTTAGAAAACAACTGACTGAATTGAGACTTAGCCTGTTCAAAGTTCATACTGAAATAAAGATTGAGAGCTTGTTCAAACTGGTTTGCCAATGATGCATTCTGCTTGGTGTCCAACATAACCTCATAAATCGTTACAGGCTCGGTTTTACCTGCCACCCGAATACGGTCGATCATTCTAAGCAGATACCCTTGATACGGCTCGGTTAATTGACCTTTCGAGTTTTCACTGATCAGAACGCGGGTGCCATAAGGTTTGTTCATGCCTTCCAGTCGAGAAGCCAAGTTCACCGCATCACCAATGGCGGTATAACTAAAGCGCAGCTGAGAGCCCATGTTCCCGACAACCGCTGGGCCAGTGTTTACTCCAATGCCAATCTCGATAGGAGGTAATCCTTGTTCCAGCAAGGCTTTATTCTTCTGATCTTTCACTTCAACCATGGCCAAAGCAGACTGCACCGCCCGTTCAGCATGATCATCGAGAGACACCGGCGCATTAAAAATCGCCATAATGGCATCGCCGATGTACTTATCGAGCATGCCCTTTTCTTTCAGAATAGCTTCCGTCATCGGATCAAAAATCTGATTTAACAACGAAACTAACTCCACCGGGCTGAGCTTTTCAGACATTGACGTGAAGTTTCTTAAATCCGAAAACAACACCGAGATCTCTTTTTCATCACCCCCTAACTGCAAATTATCTGGATCTTTTAGAATCTCGGATACCAACTCAGACGAGACATAAGAAGAAAACGCATCTTTGATTTGACGATTCTGTCGATCTGCCTTGATGGCTGAAAAGAGTTCAATACCAACCGCGAGCCCCACCATTGGTGAGATAACATAAAACTCTCGCAACCATATATTGCCCAGAAAATAGAATAACCACGAGATTGCCGCGACAAGTCCAATCATCACAATGTAGAGAGGGATGCGAATGTTAGGATTACCAACAAAACTCAGTAAAAATATCGTCAGAAGTCCAATAAAGATGCCGGCTACATCAAGCTCAGGCCACTCATTCAATAACGTGCCGCTCAGTAAATTACTGGTCGCCATGTAGTGAAGGAAGACTCCAGGCGTCACAGCATCGATGGGCGTCGGTCGCATATCGAACACTCCAACTTCAGTGACCCCAACAATCACTACTTTACCTTTAATCTGTTCTGGGGGGATCTTTCCTGTAATCACATCCTTGGCTGACCAATGCACCACATGATCAGTAAAATTCACTCGAATGAAGTTCTGGTTATTTAGCGTGGCCTCCCCCAACTGAAAAGAATTCACGCCACCATCATCA
>Ga0255772_10000672_pt1 | contig 33735 bp, 42 predicted proteins | sample 071ome_34_FD_179970 | JGI IMG/M metagenome (GOLD analysis project Ga0255772, IMG submission 179970) | Coastal salt marsh microbial communities from the Groves Creek Marsh, Skidaway Island, Georgia - 071411BT metaG (version 2) | ecosystem: Environmental > Aquatic > Marine > Intertidal zone >...
ATTCCACTTACTCATTTGTCAACTCCTAAAAAAGTCAAGAGGAAATTCAACACTCTTTAGTTCTGGTCTTTCAAACACAAGACTCATATCAATATATTTTCCATAGAAAATCATTTATCAACCCCATAATAATATCCATATGTATCCAGTGGAACCTTGTAGGTATTGCTGGTTTCAGTAATAATCATCTTGTATAAACTACCGTGTGGGTGATAACCTTTCTCTTGGTCAAGCCATAACTCAATAGCAGAGTCTTCATCTTCTGCGTTTACAAAGTTAAAACCTTCATCACCGTCTCTTGCCCATATTACAATATAATTAGTCATTTATCAACTCCTTCAAAACTCTGCGAGTTTTATACGGTTAATATCCATCATAATCTCAATCCAGCGATGATCCCATTTCTCTCCTGCTTTATATTTTTCATATCCATCTTCTGTAAGTCTTACATACAAGGTTGGATTCTTTTCTTTGTCATAAAGAGTTATCCATCTATAGTCACTCATTTGTCAACCCCTTCAATATCAATACTAATGTTCAATTTTTTAGCACTAGAGAAATATGTACGGGAATACCAGCTTACTTCACTCATCAAATCGAAAGAAAACATATTCCAATGTTTATCATACTCTAAATAAACTGACTTGAAATCTAAACCCAGTGACTCTAATGGGTTTTTTGTCCATTCAGTAAATTCTTCTTTTTCTGGAAGATGTTTCCTTAATCCTGTATTAGTATAAGACATACCATCTGGTTCGTCAAGTCTTTCAATCTTGATTTTAATCATTTATTAACCCCAATCCCAATTGCGACGAAATTTTATTTTAATTATCCTTTTTTTATTCTTTTTTATCAATTAAATAGATAGGATAATCATAATACAATATGTTGTATACCATCAAAAATACCCTACAAATAATACACCAATACATACTAATAATATAAATATACATAGTAAAAATACAAGAGAGAGAATAGGGAGAGAAAGAGAGTAAATAACTATGAAAAATTAGATTTCAACCTCGTGCATCCGCAATAAGTGGGTTTTCTGCCCATTTTAACTAAATATCAGCGAATTTACTGGGTTTTCTGCCCATTTTTAGTTATTTCTTACTCTCTACATGCTCTATTTCACTCCTTTATGGTAGTATTATTAACAGAATTGACACTATTTTGCTGCATATTGAACCACAATATGTTGTGGTTGGCCCATCTCACCGAGAGTTGGTATATCTCCTAGGGATTTTTTTATTAACTTCAGTGTTTTTGATGATTTGTACCCCCTACCGAGAGAGAATTCAGACCACAATATGTTGTGGTTAGTCCTTATTTTCTAGTGCCTGAACCCTCTGCTCTAGATCATAAATCCCTAATACATACTTATGGGAGATAGTACCCACAGCACATATAGCGTATAGTATCCCAAATAAAATAAAGAGATTAAATATTAACTGACTTCCTTTAATAAAAAGTCCGGGGTTTTTACTCATTATATCCCTCACTCTCTAGTTTGTCAATAGTGATTCTCACTAATTCTATAGTGTCCTCTAATTCTTTTGGGGTCATCTCAAACCCCATTTCTGCCGCCACATTTCTAATATGTGAACTTCCAAGCTGATCAACTCCATGAATAGCTCTCTTTAATTTAGAGAAATTCTTTTTTACGTAATTTGTCCACTGTTCTTCAATAAAGTCAGTCAGCCTTTGTTCATCATCCATTACTTCATCCTTTCTGGGATATTATCAAACTTAACAATCTTATGTTTTTGCCGGATTAAATTATCTGAAATTGGACTGCGGCTATTACGCCCCATATAGACAAAGAAAAAGCCTCTATTTTGTTTCAATTTATAATGAGTAGCCCAAAATCCATTATGTTCTTTATCACCCACTCTAACAATACCTTTAATAGAAAGATAGTGACGTTCCCCATTTTCTAATAAATAGTAAGGACCAGTACCTTGGATAATTTTAACAATATCCCCCTTAGATAACTCTTCTTTCCAATTAGTTACAAAAGTCTTAGTAGTACCCCTCTTTCTTTTATTGGGAATATTGTTCTTGACTTTGGGAATAAAGGTAAATCCACACTTCTTACAATTGAGAGTGCGTACCCCGTTATTTTCTTGACATTGAGAACAAACCTTATAAGGCATAATTAACCTCCAGAGTCTTGAGTCCTTATACTAATCCCGGCCCCTTGAGGGGAGCCATCATATATAGGTGATACACACACTATAGCATATCTATATATATCGTCAAGAGGAATATGAAAACTTTAGCGAGTCTTCACTCCAAAAAATAACTTTCCCCGGCCAATAATTGGGGAGCAATATTGTATGGGCGAAACTTAGTGGGAGCCTCCCGTGTCTTGGCTTCCATTCACGCTCCCTTGGCCCCTCTGGGGGAGCGGCCTTGCAGGGTCGCTACGTTGCGGCCCCGCAAGGTGCTGGCTTAATTAATTAATCCCACTCGTCGTCACGACGCCTCCGGCGTGGCCGCATGTCAGCCTGCTCCATATATTCAATCTCGCGTTCTAGCTTGTCAATAGTCCTAGATTGATTTAACATATGCTCCCGGATTTTATTCCAGACCGTCTCGCCACATCGAGACTTAACTAGGTCTAAAGCATCTTCCAAACGCATAATATCAGTTGTCATAATTAATAACTCCAAAAAACATACCCGTGATAATAATAAGAGAAAACCAATAAACGATTGTAAACATAAGAGTCTCCCGATTGAAGAAAAGAAAGCCGCCCGCCCATTATATCAGGCGGGCAGCTATAGTCAAGTGGAATTAGGAGACCAATTCCAGAACCAGAGACTCAGCCTTGCGAACGCTTGCGTCATTCGCTGCTCGAAGGATTCGCGAAAACTCACCCTTGAAACCTTTCTTTGCTTGTGCATCGTGCTGCACATAGCCTTGGATCGCGTTATACGCTTCCCAAGCGGAAACCGTATCGTTCACCATAGTCGGGCGACCAGTACGAACACGCTCACGATTGAGACGCTGCCAGATCGCTTCTGTGCGATTCTTGTGAGTCGTCACACCCCGAACAGCCTGACCAGTTGCAGCGAGTGCAAGTTGCTCAGGACTCGGACGCCCGTAAATCTGATCGAGAAACTCGACCATACGGACTTCGCGTGTCTGCAATTCAGCAGCAATCTCAGCGAGATGCTCCCAGCCTTGCGACAGCTTACCAAACGTCTCAATCAGTTCATCCATTGCGGAACGCAGTCCGCTTGTATGGCGAATAGAAACGCTTGTTCCAGAAACCTTTCGCATCATGGCAAGGTTCTTGCACGCATCACGATAGTAGCCCATCGTGCCGGTGAACGCTTGACCATCATATCCCGCACGAATAATAACCCGTGGGAAAATGTTATCGGCTGAACCGTAGATCGACCTACGCTGATCTTTGGTAGGTGCGACAGAAACATAGTGTCCCTGCTGCCAATGAGTTTTACACTCAACCTCGCCATCGAACGCATCGCTTGCAGCCTCAACCAATGCACAAACGTCATCAGTCGTGTGAGGCACATATCGCGGGGAAACAGACTTAACACCGGTAATGTAGCCGGTATCACTACGGAACAGCCCGTACTGATCTGTAGTCATGTGATCTGGTCCGAACAGTGGGAACTTGTCCACGCTGAAATCGAAATCAGAACGCACAGAGGCAGACACATCAGTAGAAGAAACACTCATTTCAAAACACCTTTCAAAGAAAGAAACATTCGCGAGCAACTCACTCGCCACATCATCATTCTAACATAGTATCGTCATTTGTCAAGACCTGACTTTAATTTATTCCAAAAGAATTTGCCGCACGAGTCCCGTGTTTTTCCCAATTGTGAGAATTTTTGAGCCGCCTACAGCGGCTGGGTCGTCGCGGCCTTTAGCCTATTACTTATCATTAGTTTTTCCATTTCAATATGACATGCCTCGTATAATTCGACCAGTCTTCGTCGTAGGCTCCGGTCTCAGCATCAAAGATATTTTCAAACCGAAAGGTTATATCCCCTTCTTGTATCCTTTCAATTAGCTTTCGCTTCACCTCTTCGATCAGGGAGTCTGGATCGGTCCCAATCGGGGCGTCAACCGCAACGACACTATCAACAGAAAAATCATACGATACGTTGTTACTCATCTTCAATATTGTCAATATATTTTTCTACGGGTTTCAAAATTTCTTCAAGTCCAACTGTATAGTCACAGATAACATCCCATCCATCGTTACCCATCACGAACCAGATCCAACCGGAACATTTATTAGAGGTTCCTATTTCTTCCTGTAGTTTAGGAGAAAAAACATGCAGATGTGCTTCATCAACTGCGAAGATTTGTTCCATCGCTTCTTCTATATTTGATGTTACGGGATGTTGTTCTCCACCGTCATAGACGGAAAAAACATAACCTAACTCAGTAAAAGTTTCGAGCGTTTTCTTAACAATCTTCTTTTCAATTGTTTGCCTAATTGCTACTGCTGTTGGTTTCATTATGTTTCTCCGTTTAGTTGTTAGTTAATAAAAAGCAGGGGGATGAGGGAATCGAACTAAAATAGCCGCCAACGTGTGGCCACACGAACCTGATACTATTGGCCTAACTTCTCAGGAACTATCCTCACTTCCAGCTTGAAAAGCCGGTATGCTGCCTTTACATCACTCCCCCGGACGTTTTTACTTCATTGATTTGTCATCTACCACCATGAAGTATAGACAACTTTGTAACCATCTCTGATATTGTTACGAGCGGCAAGAATAAACTCGCGGTCTTGCTCTGCATAATAATCGTCAGAGTTTTCCCCGAAGAAGAAACCAACCGTTCCCGGCAACGCTTTATCGTCAAGGGTTTGCTCCAAAGCGTCCAAGTCCTCAAGCGTCAATTCAACATCAACACAGTTGAACTCACCTTCGCCACCTTTTTGGTAATAAAGGTCCGCCATCCATCCTTCAAGGTTAGGATGCTTACGCCAGTAGGCAATCTCGCGTTCTTCCTCATACGAAACAGACGTTCGCTGTTTAGTGTGAGTGTTGCCATCAAAATCCTGATAAGTGTAGTCCTCAGTGGTTTCGATTGGTTCACCCTTGCGTGCGAAAGCGTATTGGTCAAGTCCCATTATAATTCTCCTAGCAAAAGATATTGATTGTGGTTGGGTCAACGCAAAGATCAGCAAACCTTGCTGTTTCTAGTGGTGATCCGTCATACTGATTGATGAACGTGTCGCAGGTATAAGGGTTGTAGTAGGCTTTTTGCCAGTCACTCTTGCCTGCATCTATTTCGGCATCAGACTTCTTACCGTCAACAATCGCGTCGGCCTCACGAGTGTTAACCAGAAAGCCCTCAACAAACGCATGGACGTTCTTTTTCTTTTCATCCCTGACTCTTTTCTGTCCAGCCTTGGACACAATGAAATGACAATTCTCAAGCGTTACATGATCGGCATGGCAACGCACCAGTCCGTCCTGCTTGATACTGAAACAGTTTTTGTGTAGATTGCGATACACGCTAACCTTTTTGGTTGGGTCGATGTGCTGTGCAATCTCGCTGCTTTTCTGAACTCTTGGTTTCTTGTTGCTCATTTCGATTGCTCTTTGAAAGACTTGTTCTTTAGATATCGTCATTATAGCATCCTTGCCTTGAATGTCAATCCAAATCTTCCAGTTCCAATTCGTAATTTTCCAGATTGGAGAAGAAAACGTCTTTATCCTCAAGCATGATTGAACAGACATCATCAAAGACATATTGCCTCAGTTCATCCCAGCCTAGACCCCCAACAATAATGTCTGCCAATCTCTCGCACTGTTCTAGTGTTGGTGCTTTCATTTCAATTTCCCTTTTCTACAATTTTTCTAGTACAAACCGCAGTACGCTTCAAATGGTGTTTCTGCTGAACTCATAATGGAATGGTCGTCAGCAAACCACGCAACATATCCGAGAACTTTGTTGTCATCTTCATCATAGAAGTTGTCATCTTCTTCGATGTGAAATGTCTGTGCAGTCTCTTTGTTCTCAGCGGTAAAAGTCCCAAACTCGCTGATAAAATCGGCAACTTCTTTATCCCACTCAGTCATTAATCATCTCCCAAAGAAATCCCGCTTTAGTGTCGTTCCTCATTACATCTCCATTCTACCATATAGTATCGACTTGTCAAGCCGTAAATCTTCAACTTTTCTTCCAGAAAAACCAAACTTCCCAGAGTCTTGCGGTTTCCCAAGTTATAGAATTTTTGAGCCGCTGTGAGCAGCGGCGACGTTGCGGCCCCTTATAATATTATATAATAAAATAAGCAGGCCCGCTTAATATTAAACGGACCCACTTATTGATCGGCTTGTATTATTTAATCAATAGTCATAGAGCCAAAGATCATACCAGTAAAGATAATAATAACAAACCAATAAACTATAACAAACATAAATCACACCGCCTTTCGATTATAGGAAAACTTAACTTTACGTTTTTTAAGTTCCTTAATCGCAGCGGCGGCTTCGCTGCCTTTAGGCTGCACGCCGTGAATCAATAGTGCGAACGATTCGTCGCGAATCTCTGGAATTGCTGCGTGTTCGTCAGTGTGGTCGATCTCGTAGCCTAGAGCGTCTGCCTCTGCCTCTGAGAATACAACCTTAGCTTCTCGCAGATTGTGTTGGTCGATCATATCGTCTTGACGACCACCACGCGATGCAGTTAAAACAAAGTTATCGAGTTGAGAGATATACTTGTTATACCGCAGCCAATAAGAAAGCGACTTAGTATAGGCATAAAACAGAACATCCGGATGCATCATTGCGACATTGATCCATGCGAACATATAGTCCGGCGAGAAGAAATCGCCTGCTACATGGATGCGAATGATAGCCGCATTCTTAGGCAATGACGAGTTAAGTTCGTGGATCATATCGTTGAGATGCAAACCACGCAAGGCGTCAAAATTACGCTTCCGCTTATCATAGGTACTTGGAAACGTCGCTTCCTGCGATGCGGAAAAACAACGGAATTCCGTTTTGGGGCCGTCCTGAATACTACGTTTGCCAGCGGTTTCCTTAACTTTTGAGAAACACTTTTCAGCAAACGGGCAAGAATATCCCGACAATAAATCGAAGGAATAAATTTTCCGCCTTGTCTTGCCGAACCATTCCTGCAATTCAGGAACATCGTACAGACTTTCCAGCTTCGCGTTAGCCTTGGAAAACTCAACCATCATCAAACTCCCATGAAGAAAACAAACTCGAACTGTTTCACCCATTATACAATCTATATCGGCATTGTCAAGGGGTATACTTGAACTTTTTTTGGAAATATTTTAGTGGGAACGGTGAGAATCGAACTCACATTCTCTCCAGCAATCAGACTCGCCATAAGGTCACACGCTGCGAAACGTGTAGCAGTTAATCTGAATCCGAGAGTCGCAATCTGGAGTCTTGCCATTAAGCGTTCCCTTGTTCTTTCATTATACAATCTATATCGGCAAAGTCAAGTAGTGTTCTTTATGTTTTCCGGATTATTTTCGTGGGAATGCCTTTCCTATTTTAGAGAATCGCCGTGTTTTGCGGTTTTCCCAATTGCGAGAATTTTTGAGCCGCCCTGAATGGGCGACTCGTCGCGGCTACTTAATTAATTAACCTAACAAAACGGGGGTCGAACACTCTGCCGGACCCCCGCTCGAAAGGAGATTCAAATTAGATCATCGAACATTGACGATCTTTTTAGTGCTAAGGCTCCGGATCTGACCGCTAAGTTCTCGCACAGTTAGATAGGGTCCGTTGGGGCCGACGCCCTTATCGACAACTTCTCCAGCTACTCGCCGCAGAACGTTCATAGTACCGTGGACTGGGTACAAGAAACTGACGCGACTTCCAACACGCTTGTGAGTCTTAATCATTCTACTTTTCTCCTTTCAAAGATATTTCAACATCTGCGAAGCTAACTTCACTTCGCCGACCATTAGTTTCCAGAATAACACACTTATTCCGGATTTCCACAACTTTACCGATTGGCAGGATCGTTCCCACCTTTACAACTGGTTTCATCTTCATCATCCTCAAGCCAAGGGAATAAACACATATCACATTCCATCATTATTGTCTGGATCGAACATCAATGATCCGACCACAAGAAAAATCGGAACTGCCACGATCAATAATACAATTAGAGTATTCACCCTTCCGTCTCCTAAAGTTGAGCAGCTTCTTCAGCAGCACGCTCCTCCCGAATACGCTGTACTTTGTCATTGACACACTTAGCGAATTCGATCAGTTCATCATCTGACATTTTAAGGGACAGTTCATTTCCGTCTGGATCGTAAAAATCTAGACCGTAATACGATGTATGACCGCTGGAATACTTCATCGACACAACTTGCTTGATCTTCATGGATCAACCTTTCTAAAGGTGTGTAAAAAAAAAGTGGATTTTAATGCTACCGGCAGTGACCTTGTGGCTATCCGGTTCGCGTCCGATATTGTCAGTCTTACGGCTTTCGCCTGCACCGCCTCGAATCAGGGCGACTCCAAAAATGAACTACCAAATTGTCAAAGATCAGTGAGATGACTTACGCGAGCGTCCCAGTTCGTTGGGTGCTTACCTCGCTGCTTCTCATACCCCCATTATACAGCTTGTCGGCCAGATGTCAAGCGGATTTCAAATCTTTTTGCAACTTTTTTGCAGCGTCCAGAGTTCCCTCTTTTGTGAAAATCACACGGTTGGGAGCTTGAACAGCCCAAACGATTCCAACGCCACGCTGATAAACTGATGTGATTGAAGTTTTCATCTCTTTTCCTTCTGTTGTTTGTGTTTTCTTATACTCCTATTATACAATAATTATCGGCATTGTCAAGAGGTATTCTTGAAAAAATCCTCCCGAGTCTTACGTGTTTTACGAATAGTGAGAAATTTTGAGCCGCCGTATGGCGGCGACTCGTCGCCGCTTAATTAACTACATCGCTTCTAAGTCTTCAAGATGTAGCGGGCCTATGCCGGTTCGCTTAGGACAACCCTTATCAATCCATAAGTTAACAACCCGACGCCCCCATTCATAAGGACTAATGTCGGCCCATAACCTGCGACCGTCCGGCGTGATAACTATATGCCACGCCTTAACGCAGTCTTCCTCATAATCCGGCTCGATCAGGCAGCGATGACCTTTATAATACCACTCATCATGATTCCACACTATTATCTTCTCCATAAGCGGATTCGATTTGCTTCTCACACACTTCACAATAAAGCGTGTCATCTTCATAGTTGATATATGCCTTGCAGCAATCAACATTCTTCCCAATACGATTTTGATTCACGCAAGACGGGCAAGAATGAAACCTGCCATCATCAGACTCGATATAATAGAAAAGCGGATAACCGCCGGGGAACGCATAATGTGCGACACTCATTTCAACCAAGCTCCAGAAAGAGAAGAAACTCAAACCTCACGAATGTATTATACTATATTATCGGCAAAAGTCAAGACCCTTGTGAATAAAATCCTGAAACTTTTTCCCAAGTATTCCCCCTTTTATTTTAGAGAATCTCCCGAGTTTTGCGAATTTTGCTATTGACAATATTTTTGAGCCGCCCTGAATGGGCGACTCGTCGCGGCTTAATTAATTAAACCATAAAATGCTTATACTTAGGTTTTGCTAATCTAAGTTGTGAAACGTGGTCATACTTATTAGCTAACTCACGACGTACATCCATTTCATTAGTTTCGGGGTTGTTCTTAACCCACGCCTTAATTTCATAACGAGTGCCAATCGCACCAGCCTTACAACCTTTGAAAACAACTTCATACATTCTTAAAATCCTTATCAAGCTAATTAGGTTTGCACATATTAGAATGCTGACGGACCAATAAGAACGGCGATTCGCCTTTTAAGTTCTTACCATACATCCTTCCGCAGCTACAGCAAATCCACTCACCAGCAGAGCACCAGCCCGATTTATATATGCGGTCACTTAATGCCATATCATTTGGCATCTTATCAAACTTACGCTGAGCGAGATCGCGTAAAAACATAACTAATCATTCCCCGAATAATGCGTTAGGACGACCAGTGGATTTAGCATCCACAACATAAGGTTCATAATCAATCGACTCAGAACCGGATTCCATCTGAGCACGATATAACTCAATGCGACGATCACGCTCTACAGCATGGTCATAAGCGGCGACGGATTCCGCTACTTCCGCGTTGTACTTCCGGAGTACCTGTGCCAGCGATGGGCCTTGAATCTGACGGGTGGCCCATGCGTCATGGTCATCGTCATCATGCTCGGAACCGTCCGGGCAGTAATCGTTCACTTCAGAACCTTTGTAAATCCGGTATCGTTCCGGAACCCACGAATTGGGAACCACGAAAGAATCCAACAGAAGCATTTGAGTATCTTCCGCCAATTCCTGAATGTTGGCGAATCCGAGATAGGGCAGGGATGGGTCAGTCATAGCAAACTCCAAAGAAAGAAAAAAACCGTTTCGAGGATTGTACCCGAAAGCCGGGAGAGTGTCAAGCGGACTGATTAGAAGCAATCGTCGAATTGCCCGTGATCCCAATCGTCACCACCGTATACATCCTGCCACTCCTCGTACTCGGTAGGCTGTCCGTCATCCTCGCGGATATCATAGAAATCGTCAGCGAAAACTTCTTCACATTGAATGTCGTCGAATGAGTTGTTCATTTTGAAAATCCTTTGAAGTGGTTTGTGATTTGTTATGGATGTATTATACTTTATTATCGTCGAAAGTCAATAGGCTTCTGCATAAAATTCCGCAAGAAAAAAAAGATTTTCCCCAAATGATTTCCCTCTTTTTTTAGAGAATTTCCCGAGTTTTGCGTATTTTGCTGTTGACAGTATTTTTGAGCCGCCCTCCAAGGGCGACTCGTGGCGGCTACTTATATATAATAATATAATACAGCAGCAACGGCCCACCCTAATAAGTGAGCACCTATAATTAACTTAGCTTCTGACTTACTCATTATCTTTTTCCTTGTAAAATTTAAGCGGAACGAATTGCCAATTAAATTCTTCACCAATCCAATCACAGGCTGTTGCAGCATCCTGCATTGCATTAACTTCACGAACTATATCTTCCGGGATCTCAACACTTAATTCAGATCCCGTTGATGGCCTTAGTACTTTGCAATATATTTTACTCATCAGCATTCTCTGACTCCTCCTGATCCTCATTAGCGAGCATTTCCAGCAACGCCAGAAATTCCTCATGGTCTGTCGCGAATTCGTCACTCTGAACCTGAACGTCGAAGCTGCTCATCTCAACTCCACAAAACAAGGTGATTGATTTTCTATATTATACAATCCAGAAACGCAATGTCAAGCGTTCCTTTTCGGAAGCATCATAATTTTGGAAACAATTTCAAAAGCCTCATGAGCCGAAGAACAGCGAACAACGTCGGTGGTTACTGGCGTATCATACACCAGCTTTCCCTTGTACAGTATTGCAACTTCATGCTCGTCAGTTTCTGGAAAGTACACAACTGAAGCTGTGTACCCGTTTGAGAACTTCGTTTGAGCGTTGATCTTGTTCAGCAGGTTGTTCATCTCTACATCTCCAAAAAAGTTCATTTGTGTCTTTCGTGTATTCTATATACATTATCGGCAGAAATCAAGCGGACTCTTGAGAGAATCCGCAAGATTTCAAACATCATTTATTTAGGCTTTTCTCGAATACCCAAATCGTGACTGTACACCCCAACACCACATTGGAAACAAGTGAACAAGCGAACACCGCTATACCTAAGTCATTTAATTCTAGCATTTTATTCCACTTTCCATAATTTTGTAAATACCCAAGTTGTACATCCGAACCATGCTGTACACATGAGAGTGATAACGATCATATCTGCTGTACTGTACATTACTGTAGCCATGTATGTTCCTATGCTGCTGCTGCCCTACTGAATTCCACGAGATTTTTTGATTTCTTTTTTAATATACCACGGAAGTGAGTCGCACCATTCTTTCAAGTCGTTATTCTCTTCCGACTTGTTTACGTGTGCCGGATACTGTGGACCATTGGAAATTGTTCTGTTTCCGGTGAACTGGTTAACTCTTATGGTCGCTGATGAGTGTTCGTTGAAAATCATTTTTTTTCCTTGTTGAGTGTTTGTTATATTTCTATTATACATAGATCGGAAGAAAAGTAAATAAGAATAGGAGCGGCTCAGTCAAGAGCCGTTCCATATCTTGCGAAATAACTCTGGATATCGAGTTCTCTTCGATCCCAATGCGAACGGGCAGCTTCCAGCGTGTCGAAAATGTTTGAGTCATAGACTCCAACACTTGTCACGCTATGCCCCTGCGTCACAGCATAACGGCCATCAGGCAGGGACACCAAAGTATTCAGACCGTTTCGGCCTTCGAGTACTTCAGCGAACGGGATTCGACGGTAACTTGAGGAACTCATTCAAACTCTCCAACAAAGAAACAAACTTGACACATGTATTCTACAATATTTATCGGCAAAAGTCAACGCCAATCTTTACTCAGAAGGGCGGATTCTCAGAAATTTCCAGAAAAGCATCAGGCCGGAATCGTCGTTCCTTCCGGGAGATCGGGAAGAATCTTCGTCGCTCCGCTTCTGCTTGATCTTCATCAAAGCGAGCGATATCAGCCAGCATTGCGAATTCGCGTTCCCGATCAACCTGAATCTGTTCTTGCTCCATCACCACCAGCAGAAGACCGTCATCCATTTTGAAACCCCTTGAAAAGTGTTGTTCGTGTGTGTGCATTCTATCATATATTATCGGCATTCGTCAACGCAACTCTACACAAAATCCCACAAGAAAAAAAAATTTTTTCGGAATTGTTGGGGGGGTTTTTTGTTGAATTCGAAAGTGGGTTTTCTGGGATTCCAGCGGCGGGGGGGTTTATTCACAATTCACACAATTAACTTAAAGTGTATCGCCCGTACACTGTCACTCAATTGGAGCTAATATTGCAGCCCATGTTGGAACGCCTTTGTTGAGTCTGCCTCTTAGTACATCGTAGCCTACTAAGCACCTGTCATCGCGGCTCCATTCTGAAATTGTTTTCTTTTCGCCAAAACATTCCAGAAAGACATTATCTTCGCGGTTATTAGCATTCTCTAAATAAGTGACGATTCTTAGATTCTCGCGGGTATTGTTTAATCTATTGTGATCAATATGGTCCACAATCATATCCGGATCGCGGACATCCATAATGTAGCGGTGCATTCTGATTTCGCGGCCTCTAATTTTTGCGAGGGCATATCCATCCCGATAGTACCAACTATGTCTCATAACCATTTCATAGTCAGAAGTGCTAACTTTTGCAAATTTTCCTGCGGCATTTACGCCATTTAACTTAATTTCTAACATTTTAAACTTTCTGCGGGGTATAATGTAGATATGAGCTTCTTTTTTACACGGAGAGATAAGTAATGAAAATTATAGCAGAGAGTGGCATCGCTACAGCAGCGGAAAAAGAATTAGCTATACCTGATCCATCTAACGCTTTAGAAATTTTAAAAAATGCTACAACCAAGCCCTCAGCAAAAGGAAACGATTCTAAAGGTAATCAACAGAATCGCTCCTAGATATGTCTTTAGCTACTTTGAGCTTGAAGACATCAAACAAGAGTCATATATTATATGCTGCGAAGCACTCGAAAAATACGACGAATCGCGTCCTTTTGAGAATTTTATTTCAAAACACTTATCAAACAGATTAAAGACCCTAATTCGGGATAAATATTCCCGCAGTTCGATACAATCTGAAAAACATCAGGAATTAAATGACAGCAAAAAGAACCTGATGGATTTAAAAAGCTATGGGTCTCCTAATATTTACTATGAAGATAATATCCTTGATAAGTTATCCACCGCTGAAGCCTTAGAGCAGATTATGGACGAGCTAAGTCCATCTATGAGGAATAACTTCCACCGCTTAGCAAATGGCGTGGCAATCTCATCCTCTAAGAAGCAAGCACTATTTGACCGCGTTAAGGAGATATTAGGTGAAGATTGGTAGATTAAGCAAAGATGAGTGGGATTATATTGAAGCAAATGCTGAAAATCTAAGTCCCGAAAAAATCGCGGAAAACCTTGGTAGATCTGTTGAGTCTGTCGAGAAGCATTTAAAAAAGATAGGCAAGTCTTTTAATAAGCACGAAGCCTTTGCTGTTCAAGCAGAATATGATATTAAATCCCGACCATATTGGCGGGAACTCAAGGCTCAGTTCTCTGATGATGAACTTGAGCTATTTTTATATCACTGGAAACAAATTATTGCCCAATTTCGTAAAGATGTCATGGCGACAGAAGAACTTCAGGTTGTTGACTTAATCAAGCTGGAAGTTCTCATGAATCGTGCCCTAAGAGAACAAAATGAATCCGCAGAACGTGTTCGTGTACTTGAGGGGGAAATTGAGCTAGAAAAAACTCGGGATAGTGACCAGCAAGATAAGGAAATGATCTTTAACTTAGAAAGACATATTGCTAGTTTGCGAGCGGCTAAGGAATCGCTATCACGCGAGTTCAAAGATTTACAAACTAAAAAAGCGGGGCTATATAAGGACTTAAAAGCAACCCGTGAGCAACGTATCGAGAAGCTAGAGAATAACAAGAAGACACTTGCTTCTTTAGTGAATCAGATTCTACGTGATCCTGACTTCTACGAGAATGAAGGTAAAGCATTAGAAAAGATGCGTCTCGCTATGGAAAAGGAAAAGGAACGCCTATCTGATTATCATACTTATGACGATGGGACAATTGATATGCCATTTTTAACTCCAGATACTGTAAAATGAGGAAAATATGACTTGTAAAGGAAACTGTGTTTGTAAGAAGGAAAAAACTGCAATTATCTTTGGGGTAACTGGTCAGGATGGATCACATCTAGCTGATCTTTTACTTGAAAAGAACTACAAAGTAGTTGGTGTTAGCCGTAGATCTTCTACTGACAACACTCAGAGAATCTCTCATATTAATAATCCAAATTTTAAGATAGTCGATGGCGATATTACAGACTATTCTAGCGTCATTAGTGTTCTTGCTAAAAATGCTACGTATGGCACTGAAATATATAATCTCGCCGCACAATCACACGTTGCCGTATCATTCAAGCAGCCCGGATTAACTTGGGATATAACAGGCAAGGGATGCCTTAATCTTTTACAGGCTATCATAGATTTAAATCTTGATAAGTATAAGGTTAAATTTTATCAGGCAAGTTCTAGTGAAATGTTTGGCAAGAATTATGACTATATAGATTATAGTTACGAAAATGAAAATGGAAATACTGTATTGACACATTTAAAATGTCAAAACGAAGACACAAAATTCCTACCACAAAGTCCATACGCTATTGCTAAGTGTGCAGCTCATGAAGCAGTCAGGTTATATCGTGAAGCATGTGGATTACATGCCAGTGCCGGTATCTTATTTAATCATGAAGGAGAGCGACGAGGAGAGACATTCGTCACTAGAAAAATTACAAAATGGATTGGTGAATTTCTTAGATGGTCTAATAGGGCTGTAAGTCCAATATCGCCTCAAAGTAAAGCTAGTTATGATAATGACAATATCATTATAAATGGATATAAATTTCCAAAGCTACGTCTAGGCAACTTAGAAGCATCGAGAGATTGGGGGTATGCAGGAGATTATGTGGAAGCCATGTGGATGATGCTTCAGCAGGAAGCTGCTGATGATTATGTCATTTGCACCGGCGAGACTCATACTATTCGCGAGTTCTTAGACGTAGCATTTAAACTGGTTGGTATTAACAATTGGGAACATTTTGTAGTTCAAGACCCAGCATTTTATCGACCGGCAGAAGTTGATTACCTAAGAGGTGATTCTAGTAAGGCTAGAACGCAATTAGGATGGACGCCTAAAACTTCCTTCGAGGGATTAGTTAATATTATGATATCACATGATGTTTCATATTTTCCTTCTGAGGTACAAATGTATGTAGATACTAAATGATAAATTATATTGTTACTGTAGATATGACTTTATTACTAAAAAGACTCGTGAGGTTTCGATTAGTAAACTTTGGTAGACAAACTTCAAAGATAGAAATCGACGCAAGCGATCCAGACGATGCTTGTTATTCTGTTTTTAAGGCGTTTTGTGATATTATTCTAGAACAAGATGATTCTACTGAAACTAAGTTATTACTAAAAGATTTAAAATACGACTTTAAGGTTAGTAAATTACATGTCAAGAAATTATGACGACCCCGTTTATAAACGTGCTCGATCTAATGTATTAAAAAGAGATGATCACCGTTGTCAGATGCCAAGTTGTGGATCTAACAAAAGGTTAAACGTTCATCATATTCAGCCGTGGAGCAAAGCGTCTTCATTAAGATTTGATGAAAATAATTTAATTACACTCTGTCGTAAATGTCATGACTCAATAAAAGGTATGGAGCATGTTTACGCTGGCTTATTTATGAGTATTGTTCATGAAAATAATAAGAGACACTAGAGAAAAAACAGGCTGGGAATTCCCATTCTATGATGATGTTGAGGTAGAATCTAAAAAGATCGACTCTGGAGATTATACAACAGAATTGTTACAAAACAAGGTTGTTATAGAAAGAAAAGCATCAACTTCAGAGATTGCTAATAACCTTGGCAGAAAAACTGCAAAGGCTAGATTCTATCGAGAGTTTGACAGAATGGAAAATTTAAGGAAAGCCTATATCGTATGTGAGTTTCCGGAATCTAAAGTTTATGAATTTCCGAATAACTCCGGATTCTCACAGGCACAAATATCGAAAATAAGAATGAATGGTAGATATTTAAGAAAGCTACTCAACAAAATAGAAGAAGATTATTCAAACGTTGAAGTAGTCTTTTGTGAAAATAGAACAGCAGCAGAGGCATTTACTTATGACATCCTCAAATTCTGGGAACATAAGATCTCGTCGGAACAGACCTGATTTAATTAGTAGTATTCAAGATAACTCTATTGATATAAAGAATAGAATAATTTACATACATTCAGATTTCGATCCCGAAGAAGCTGGCGTAGATTTTAGAATGGCTGTATCATTTATTAAGAATCTTGATTATCTTAATAGTATATCCACAGAGCCTATCATATTGAAGATGTTTAGCTATGGAGGATGCTGGAATTATGGCATGGCAATGTATGACGCTATTGTTTCGTCTAGCTCTCCAATCACATTCATATCGTATGCTCATGCACGCTCGATGAGTTCTATTATACCGCAAGCCGCACAGAAAAGATATATCAATAAACATTGTGACTTCATGGTGCATTATGGAACATATGAAGATAGTGGTGATTTTAGACAAGTTGCAAACGGTTTAAAGTTTACTGAAAAACAAAATGAAGTTATGTTAGAAGTCTATGCCAAGCGATGCGTCAAAGGAAAATATTTCCGAGAAAAAGGCATGGATCAGAAGAAGACGCTTACATTCATTAAAAACAAAATAGAAAAGCTAACAGACTGGTGGATGACATCAGAAGAAGCAGTATACTATGGGTTCATGGATAAGATCATATGAGTCAACAAGAAATTATCAAAGAGCTAAATAATGCTTGGTTAAACCTAACTTTAAAAGATTCGGAGGTAATTAATCCACTAGAACGTCTGAGAACGGATGACCCTGAAGAGTTCTATAAGAGACTTACATGCTTATTCATGAATCCAGATTATTTTTCGTTTGTCTGCAAGCACATATTAAATATTGAACTGTTGCCATTACAGGCTCTAATTCTGAAAGAAATGTGGGGCCGCAAGTTTCCAATGCTAGTTGGAAGTCGTGGTCTTGGCAAGACGTTCATCTTATCATTATACTGTGTGCTAAGAGCCATGTTGATTCCTAACAGGAAAATCGTCGTCGTTGGTGCCGCGTTTAGACAGTCAAAGTACCTGCATGATTATATGGAGAATATTTGGAAAAACTCTCCAATTCTGAGGGATATGTGTGACGGTAGCAGCGGTCCCAGACGCGATGTGGACATGTGTAGACTTACTATCAATGGCAGTACAATATCAGCACTGCCCATCGGTGATGGTCAAAAAATTCGTGGACAGCGAGCAAATGACATTATTGCGGATGAATTTGCGAGCATGTCTAGAGAAATTTTTGAAAACGTAATCGCGGGTTTCGCTGCCGTATCCGCCTCTCCTGTTGAAAATGTAAAAAGAATGGCTATGGAGGAAATGGCTAAATCTAAGGGGATTGATACTTCATTTTTATATGAGAAAAAGGATTTAGATACTTCTAAAACTAACCAGATTATTCTATCGGGCACAGCCTATTATGACTTTAATCATTTCTCTGAATATTGGAAAAGATGGAAGACTATCATAGAGACTAAAGGTGACGAAAAGGCTATCTCCAATAACGTCTTCAACGGGGAGGCAGTTCCTTCATCTTTTAAATGGGATGACTATTCTATAATTAGGATTCCTGTAAACTTAGTTCCTAAAGGCTTCATGGACGAGGGGCAAATTGCTAGATCTAAAGCTACCGTCCATAATGGTATATATCTCATGGAATTCGGGGCGGTATTCACTAAAGATAGTCAGGGCTTCTTCAAAAGAAGTCTTATAGAGTCTTGCGTAGGAACAGATACTAAGCCAGTCAAGCTGCCTAGTCAAAATGTGTACTTCGATCCTCTTTTACATGGAAATAAGAACTGCAAATACTTGATGGCTATTGACCCAGCTTCTGAAGTAGACAACTTTAGTATTGTAGTTCTTGAATTACACTCTGACCATAGAAGAATTGTATATTGTTGGACAACTACAAGAAAAGATCATACTGAACGTGTAAAGAAAGGTCTAACAAAAGAAAACAACTTCTACAGCTATTGTGCTCGAAAAATTCGAGATCTTATGGGTTTATTTCCAATCGTGCATATTGCTATGGACGCTCAGGGTGGCGGATATTCTGTAGCTGAAGCTCTGCATGACCATAATCAATTGCAGCCCGGAGATATCCCAATATGGCCTGTCATCGACGAAGAAAAACCTCAGCCATCAGATGATCAACAAGGTCTACATATTTTAGAGCTATGCCAGTTTGCAAAATATGACTGGTATTCTGAGGCCAATCATGGATTAAGAAAAGATCTAGAAGATAAGATTCTTTTGTTCCCACGTTTTGATCCTATTACTATCGGCCTTTCCATAGAAGAAGATAAAGTTAACAATAGATTATATGACACGCTTGAAGATTGTGTTATGGAGATTGAGGAATTAAAGAATGAGCTTTCTCTGATTGAAGTCACGGAAAGCGTGAATGGCAGAATGAGATGGGACACGCCCGAAGTTAAAGTCGGAGTTGGTAAAAAGAAACGCATGAGAAAAGACCGTTACTCTTCCCTATTAATGGCAAATATGTCTGCTAGATCTATTTCCTTTGAAGAAAAGAAAAGTACATATACTGGATATGGTGGATTTGCAGCAAGTTCTAATAACAAGACTGACAATCAAGCAACTTTTTCTGGCCCTAACTGGTTTACATCTCAAATGAACAACTTATATTGAGATCTATGGCGTATAGTTAGCGTACAGTCTAATTACATTCGAATTACATTTTGATTGCAGGAATCAGATATGACCAAAGAAAAACCAGAAGAACAAATTCCCTATATTTTCTGGACATCAGCAGAAGATCAGCAAAAGGCTTTTGAAAATACAGCCGGGAATGTAAACAGTTATGACGGCATTATGAGTGCTAGTGCTAGTCGTCGCTCTTATATTGATATCGAGCCAAACATTTCTGTTCGACCTGACTTTCTAAAAGATGATTACTATCGCTTTCGTCCATTTGAAGAACCCGGAAATAATTTCAAACAATCTATGTCTATGTGCATGAAGGCATATGATAGAGTTGGCATAGTAAAAAATGTAATTGATCTAATGGGAGATTTTGCATCACAGGGAATTCAACTTAACCATCCAAATAAGAATATAGAAAGATTCTATAGAAAATGGTGGGATAAAATTGGGGGGACTGAGAGATCTGAACGATTTCTTAATATGCTTTATCGTTGTGGAAATGTGATTATCTACAAGAGATATGGAAAAGTCACCCGTAGCAATCAGCGAGAAATGTCTAAAGGTCAAGATGAACTTATTGTAAATAAGAAACCTCGCGTGATTAAGAAGACTATCCCGTTTAGATATGACTTCCTTAATCCTATGCAGATAGATATAGAAGGTGGCTATGCTGCGAATTTTAGCGGAACCCCAAAATATAAAATGAAGATTTCTAATTCGTTAAGAAAGTCTTTTGAAAAAAACTCTACTTACATAGATGGATTACCTCCAGCATTAAAGAAAGCAGTAATAGATAAGAGTCCTTATATTGAACTAGATAGCGAATACTTAGAGATCTTTCACTATAAGAAAGATGATTGGGAGCTATGGGCCAATCCAATGGTTAATCCGATCATTGATGACATTATCATGCTTGAGAAAATGAAGCTCGCAGATATGTCCGCACTTGACGGTGCTATTTCTAATATTCGTTTATGGCGTTTAGGTAATCTTGACCATAAGATTCTACCAAATAGAAGTGCTATTGATAAGCTCCGTAATATTTTAGCAAGTAATGTTGGTGGTGGTACTATGGACCTTGTTTGGGGTCCAGAAATTGATTTCAAGGAAAGTAACACTCAAATCTATAAGTTTCTTGGCTCAGAGAAATATCAGCCAGTTCTTAATAGTATTTATGCTGGACTTGGTATTCCTCCAACACTAACTGGACTAGCTGGACAGAGTGGCGGATTTACAAATAACTTTATATCTCTTAAAACACTAATTGAGAGATTAGAATATGGTAGAGATCTTCTTGCACAGTTTTGGCAAAAAGAAATAGAATACGTGCAGAAGTCTATGGGTTTCACACAGCCAGCCACTATTCATTTTGAACAAATGCTTTTATCTGATGAAGTTGCTGAAAAGAACTTACTCATTAAGTTAGTAGAGGAAGATATTATTTCTGTCGAAACTGTTAGAGAGCGTTTGGGCGAAGATAACTCAATAGAAGAAAAACGTATTCAAGGCGAGCGTAAGAAGCGAGACAGAAAAGCTATGCCTCCAAAAGCCGGTCCTTATCATAATGCCAATCTTGATTCTGAGTACAAAAAGATTGCTTTGCAAAAAGGCGAGATTGGAATTGATGATGTTACTGATCTTACTCCTAAGCCAAAAGAAGTAGAGCCTCCTAAAAATCCTGCTCCTCAAGGACCACAGGTTCCACAGGAACAGCAGAAAGAGGTTAAAGAAAACGGACGGCCTCCATTCTCTAAAGATACTGAGCCTCGTAAGCAGAAAAGAGTATTGCCAAAAACAACTCCGGGACAGGCTACTGTTATGATATGGGCTAATGAGGCACAAAAGCAAATCGCTAATATTGTCAATCCCGCTCTATTAGCTCATTACAAAAAGAAAAATTTAAGAGAGTTAAGCAAGGCTGAGCTATTAGAAATAGAGGATATTAAGTTTACTATCTTATCCAGCCTTGAGCCACATGAAGAAATTAATTCAGAGAAAATAGCATTTATTTTAGAGAAAAATCCTCAATTAACTGCTAGCCAAGAGAACGCCAAAAATGAAATTTATTCCGAATGGGTAAAGAATACTAACAAAACGCCATCTATTGATGAACTACGTCAAATTAATAATGTAAGCTATTCGTTGAATTTTTTTGACGAAAAACAAACTTAATTTATTTTTTGTGGCGTATTCTTTCTGTAGAAAGGTAGAATATGAAAATATACTTACATGAAATGAATGATAACTTAGCTCAAGCTATGATCGATGGAGGTAACTCCATCGCATTTGAGTGTGATATATTATCTCCAGAATCTACTTCATTGTATACAATCAATATTTATGACCAGATTGTAGCACAGTCTCTAAAGTCCGCAAAAAGTTTTATTCAAGAAAATAAAGAAGTCAAGCAGAAAGATCTTTATTATCTAAATTCTGTTTTGGTATCGGCGGGATGGAATAAAAACGATGATGTTTTTGGTGTAGATGAATTGTGGGAAGCTAGAGATACTCCAGTTAACAAACAATTTAACTACATGCATGATGATACGGACATCATAGGACATATTACAGCATCTATGGTTGTAGACCATGATGGTAATCCCGTAAAACAATCAGACACTGGTGAGTTGCCGGAAAAAATTGATATTATAACCAGTGCTGTTATTTATAAAACTTGGTCCGACATGCAGATGAGAGAAAGAATTGAAGAATTGACCAGTGAAATAGACGAAGGAAAATGGTCTGTTTCAATGGAATGTATCTTTAGTGATTTTGATTATGCTATTGTTGGTCCGGACAGTGAAAATAGAGTTTTGGCAAGAACAGAAGAGTCTTCTTTCTTGACAAAGCATCTAAGAGCCTATGGTGGAACTGGAGAATACCAAGGCTATAAAGTGGGAAGGCTTTTGAAGGGTTTCTACTTTTCGGGTAAAGGGTTAGTCGCCAAGCCTGCAAATCCGAGAAGTGTTATCTTTAGTAAAGGAGTTAATCCCTTTAATACAAAGGCTAATATAAGTTTTAACAATTTTTTAACTGCTATGGAGAATCATAATATGAGTGATAATACCAAGCAGATTGAAGATTTGCAGGCTGAATTAGAATCCGTTAAAGCCGGATTTGATGCTCAAAAATCTGAGATCGAAAAAACGCATGAAGATGCATTGGCAGAGATTACTGCTGCTAATGAGTCCATCATTGCTGAAAAGGATCAGCTAATCGCGTCTCTTGAAGCCAAGGTCAAAGAATTGCAAGATTCTGTTGCGACCATGCATGGCGACAAGGAAAAGATGGAAAAAGAAGCTGAAGCCTTGAAGCAAGACATGGAAAAGAAAGAAGAAGAATTAAAAGGTATGAAAGAGAAATACGCTGGCATGATGAAAGAAATGAAAGGCATGAAGCGTATGGCGTCTTTGGTCGAAGCTGGTGCAACTGAAGAAGCTGCTGCAAAAGTTCTTGAAGACTTTGCAGAAGCTACAGATGAAATGTTCCAGTCGGTTGTTGCTTTAATTCACAATAGCCCTACGCCTGCTCCAGAGCCTGCTCCAGAGCCTGCTCCAGAGCCACTTGTTGAAGCCGCAGACGAAGATGAAGAAGAAGAAGATGAAGAAGAAGCTGATGCTTCTATTCTAGAAGATGTATCTGAAGTTGCGGAAGCAACTTTGGCAAATCCAGAATCTTTTGAAGAAAATAAGCATGTGGCAATCGCTGCCGCAGCTTCATGGATTCGCGGATCAGTTTTAAATTCTACTAAAAATCTTAAATGACTAGGAGTAATAAATATGGCTCTTAAAGGTGATCGTCACGAATTAGATACCGAAGTAACATACTTCATGAACGAAACTGCCAGTCGTGGTGCTGTTGTTTCTATCAGCACTCAAGGTTCTGGCTCTGCAATGGACAGTTCTTCTGCCGTTGCAACTGTCGCTGCGGAAGCATCTGGAGCAACCCCTCTAGGTATTCTTCTTAATGATGTTGTTAATATTGACCAAACTCGTCAGCATCTTAACTGGCATCAAGACGAAGTTCAGCAGGGTGGAAAGGTTACTATCCTAACCAAAGGCTTTGTTGTTACTGACCAAATTTCTGGCACTCCAACTGCTGGTCAGACGGCATATGTCGCAGATAGCGGCAAGATTGCTGGTACTCAGGATGGCACCGCTGTTGCTATTGGCCGTTTCCTTTCGACAAAGGATGCGGATGGTTATGCCAAAGTTTCTGTCAATCTTCCCTGAATGAATTAAAAGTTAGGAGAAAAACATATGTCATTTTTAACCAAACCAGATGCTGAATTCATTGAATTGCTTCAGCGTACAGCTAGTACTGACCGCGTAGAGGCTGGCAATGCTATGGCTGAATTAGCCAAGGCTATTGAGCTACCTCTTCGTGAAGGAATTATGGTTGGCGATATTGCCAGCAATATTTATGAGAGAATTGCGATGCCTGCTGGTAGCTCTACAGAGTTCCCACTTGATCTAATTTCTCCGGGTGAAGAAGCCGATTTTGTGGCTTACGTTGCACCTGCTCATGGTCGCGTGCCTGAACGTACCGTCGAAGGCGATTACGTCATGGTTCCGACTTACACAATTGCCAACTCTATTGATTGGCTTCTTCGTTATGCTCGTGAAGCTCGTTGGGACGTTGTTGCTCGTGCAACCCAAGTCCTCGAAGCTGGTTTCGTCAAGAAGATGAATGACGATGCATGGCACACCATTCTAGCCGCTGGCGTTGACCGTAACATTCTTGTTTACGATGCTGATGCTGCTGCTGGTCAATTCACCAAGCGTCTTGTTTCTCTATTGAAGGTTGTTATGCGTCGTAATGCTGGCGGTAACAGTGCTTCTATCAAGCGTGGTCAACTTACAGACCTATATCTTTCACCAGAAGGTGTTGAAGATATGCGTAACTGGGGTATTGATCAGCTTGACGAAACATCTCGTAGAGAGATTTATGTCGCTAATGACGCCGCCGGTTCTGTTTCTCGCGTATTTGGTGTTAACCTCCACGCGATTGATGAACTTGGCGAAGGTCAAGAGTATCAAACTTACTACTCAAACAGCCTAAGTGGTACTCTAGGCCCATCTTCAGACGTTGAACTTGTTGTTGGTCTTGACCTAGCCGCTAACGATTCATTCGTTATGCCTGTCAAGCAGGAAGTTACAATCTTTGAAGATCCTGCACTTCATCGTCAGCAGCGTTCCGGTCTATACGGATTCGCAGAGGTTGGCTTTGGTGTTCTTGACAATCGTAGAGTTGTTCTTGGAAGTTTCTGAGAAATTAACTCTGTGAGTTTCAGGGGAGTGGGGGTATTTTACTCCTCCTCCCCTTTTTTGTTGTAAGAATTCACCATAGGATACAAGCCAATGCCATTAACACTTGCCAATCGTGTCAAAGAATCGTCATTGACAACTGGCACTGGTACAATAACGCTACGTGGTGCTATAGCTGGTTATCAATCTTTTAGTTCAGCACTATCTAATAGTGATACTACATATTATACCATTGTCAATCAAGATGCATGGGAAGTTGGTATTGGAACGTACTCTTCTGATACCTTAACTAGAGATACAATTTTATCTAGCTCAAACTCTAATGCTAAACTAAATCTTAGCGGACAGAGTTTTGTTTTTATAGTATATCCGGCAGAAAGAAGTGTTTATCAAGACGCTAATGATCAAGTGATTGTTGGCTCATCTGGTATAATTATTGAATCTGGCACACCTCCAACCACAGCCAATGCTTTATATAATTTAAATGGTGGACTGTACTTTGACGGAACACCAATTGCCTTATCTGGTCCTAGCAATCAAATTTTATATTATGGATCAGATAATAAGCCAGCTTCTGATTCTGGATTTACTTGGAATAGTGGATCTACCACATTAACCGTTGGTGGTCATATTGCAGCCACAACAAAATCTTTTCTTATTAACCATCCATTAAAAGAAGGTAGCAAACTTCAATACGCCTGTCTTGAAGGTCCAGAGAATGGAGTTTACTACAGAGGTAAGTTAGACTGTAATAGAATAGATCTTCCGGAATATTGGTGCAATCTTGTAAATGAAGATAGTATTACTGTTCACTTAACCCCTAGTAAATTTTACTTTATACAGCCATATGTTATTAAAGCTAATAATAAGTATGTCGAGCTTAGTAAGAAGTTTTGCGGCTCTTACATTGTTTATGCTGAAAGAAAAGATGTACCAAAATTGGAGGTTGAGTATTAATGTTTGAAAAAAGAAGATTCTCAATTATATCATCCGATGATGCCAGTTTGATAGACTTTAGCAAAGTGCGTGAAACATCTATCGACACATTACGATACAGTGTAGATGGAACAAAAACGTTTGTCAAGTATGATTGTACTTGTGATCATGATCCGGCAGATTGTGAATGCTGCCCGAATTGTATTACAGACTGTCCAAGCCATACTGGCTTACTTATTTTATCTGAAATTCATGCTATTCTGGCTACACCAGAATGGACGCGGGACATGTTTGGAGCTTAAATGGGACTTACTATTGGTAATACGTTATATCATCCCCAAATACCATTGAATGGTTTAGCATTCTCATTGGATGCGGGAAATATTACCAGTTATCCCGGAGCAGGCACAAACTGGAATGACATGATTAACAATCAGTCCAATACTCTCGTAAATGGTGCAACCTTTAGTAATGACAAGTTAGGGGCGATTGCGTTAGATGGCACAAATGACTATATTACTTTACCAACATCGCTAGCCGCTACATTGTCTGATACAGCAAGCCTTGTTGTTTGGTTTAAGCTAAACTCTACTTTTAACAGTTCATCATCAACATGTCAAGCTCTATTTGACATTTATCTCAATAATAATATTCGCGGGTTAATTTATTTTTCTAACGATTCTGGTTATGTTGGCAGAATAGGGTCGTTGTTAATTGCGGGAAGTGTTAGAAATAGGGTGTATACCATACAGAACAGTTGGAATACAGAATGGACGCATTTAGTTGCTACAAGACAAAATAGTGACTTTAAAATATTTATTAACGGTGTTCAAGAATCATTAACTACTATAACCTCGACTAGCTTTGGTGCCTTTTCGTCCAGTGCATCAGCGGTGTCTTTGGGTACATCGTTATATACATTTGGCAGTACTTATCCGGCATGTCCATTTAATGGAAAAATTGCACAATGTTCACTGTACGATAGAGTGCTTACTTATAGTGAAATATTAAAAAGTTATTCAGAATTAAAATCTAGATATACATAGGGATTTGAATTATGACCCAAGACATTAGAATAACTCCGGGCAGTGGAGAGCCACAAATACTATTTCGTGGCAGCGGAACAGACGACACGCCAATTGAATTGAATGTTTTGAGTTCCTATGAAAGTGCAACAGGTTCTGGCACTGCTTTAGTTTTTGATGGCACGCAAGGAAGATTACTTTCAATTACGGATAATCTCTCTAGTGGCACTATATTTAGTGTTTCTAACATTAGTGGACTACCACTAATAGATGCCGACGCTAGTGGATTTATCTCAATAAATAAGTATGGCAGTGGCGTTACAATCTACTCTGATAGAGGTCTAACTTTAACACAGGGTGCTCCATCATCTACAACAAATAGGTTATATAATGTAGGTGGAGCTTTATACTTTAATGGCTCAGGAGTTGGAGGAGGGGGAGGAGGAGGCACATATACTGCTGGCACAGGCTTAGAATTATCTGGAACAGAATTCAATATTGATAATACTGTATTACAGTCTGGAGATAATATTAGCTTATTGAATAATGACGCTGGATATTTAACGGCAGAAAGTGATACTTTACAAACAGTAACAGATCGCGGGTCAAATACAACTAACTCTATTTTTACCAGCGGAAATGTAACAGCTACAAGTGGTTATTTTGACACTTTTGACATGACATTATTAGGAGATGGGTCACAACCTCCACATTTAGAAGGTAGACTATTTTACGATAGTGAAAACCACACTATCACAATGTTTAATGATGAGCCGGATGTATCTTTGCAGATTGGGCAAGAATTATACATAAGAGTTAGAAACGAAACGCCAGATGATATACCAAATGGTTCTGTAGTTAGACTTGACGGATCACATGGCAATGCCGCTCCAACAATTGTCTTAGCTTCAGCAGATTCTGAAGAAAATTCACAGGTCGCCGGTTTTGCAACCCATACAATTGAGTCAAATTCTTTTGGATATATTTCTACTTTTGGTTTGGTGAGAGGCGTTGATACTAATGGCGGAATGAATGACGGTGATGAATTATTCTTATCGGTTACATCTGGTGAATATGTAAATGCTGATCCCGGCATTCCTTACTATAGTGTTTCATTAGGACGAGTTGTTGTATCGCATGAAAGCAATGGCAGTATTTTTGTCAATATTGGTAAAAGAAAATTATCTGGCGGCGACTTAAAATCTGTTACAGCATTAAATCAAAGCGGCGTCCCTTTTGTTACATATATCGCAGATACTAATGCTGGTGGTGTAACAACTGTTTCAGATTTTGTATATGATAGCGGTAATTCTATTCTATATGTAGATAACAAGCAAGTAGCTACATCTGGCGATAATGTTAGTATGTTTACTAACGACGCTGGATATCTAATTGCACATCCAAGTATTTCCGCAGCAAGTTCTTCTGATAATTCTGGACGTACTTATATCCAAGATATTTTGTTGGATAGTAATGGACATGTTACTGGAATTGCGACAGCCGCAGAAACAGTAACAGATACAACATATTCGGCTGGAACTGGATTACTACTATCTGGTACTGAGTTTAATATTAGCGGTGTAGATACAAGTTTGTTACAAGGTACTGTTGCCAATGACCAACTGGCAAACTCGTCAGTAACAATAACTGCTGGCACAGGATTGTCAAATGGTGGAAGTGTTACTCTTGGCGGCAGTGTTAGTATAGATGTTGATTATGGTGCCGTAGATCATGATTCTTTGAACAATTTTGTGGCAAACGAACATATTGATCATACATCTGTTACATTTACTGCTGGCTCTGGATTATCTGGCGGTGGAGATATTTCTTCTAACAGGACTTTCAACGCCCTGACAGCAACTACTTCGAGTTCCGGCATAACAACACTAACTAATACTATTGATTCTACAGAAACTAAAGCACTAACACCAAAGGCAGTTAACGACGCTGGATACCTTACAGCACACCCAGCCATTTCTGCCGCTTCTTCTTCAGACAATAGTGGTAGAACCTATATCCAAGACATTTTACTTGACAGCAATGGTCATATTACCGGCATTTCTACTGCTACAGAAACAGTTGTTGATACAGATACAACATATACCGCAGGAACTGGACTAACTCTTGTTGGTACAGAATTTAACATTGACGATACTGTGGTGCAATCAGGCGATAATATTAGTTTATTAGTTAATGATTCTGGATATATTAATACAGAGCTTAACGATTTAACGGCAAATGTAACATGGGCAGATGTACCAGACGCTAACATTACTGAATCATCAGTTGTTCAACATTCTGGTGCAATAAGAATTACTGAATCACAGATTGTAGACTTGCAAAGCTATTTAACAGCACATCCATCTATCTCTGCCGCAAGCAGTAGCGATAATTCTGGACGTACTTACATCCAAGACATCTTGCTTGACAGTAATGGTCACGTTACTGGAATAACAACGGCTACAGAAACTGTAACAGATACTGATACCACATATACGGCTGGAACTGGCTTGACATTAAATGGTACAACATTTGACGCCAACGTTAATGCAACAGTGCAAACAACTGCTGCTGAAAGTGTTACATCTACTGCCAATAGAACTTATGCTATTCAAGTAGATGGTAGTGATAACCTAGTTGTCAATGTTCCTTGGGAAAGTGGTACTGGAGGTGGTGGTGGTGGTGGTGGTGGTGGAGATATTACTGCTGTATATGCTGGAAGTGGTTTATCTGGTGGTGGAACTACTGGAGATGTCACACTTAATGCTTTAACGGCAACTACTTCCAGTTCTGGTATAACTACATTAACTAATACTATAAATGGTGATGAAGATAAAGCTCTAACGCCTAAAGCAGTTAATGATGCTGGATATCTTACAGCACATCCAAGCATTTCCGCAGCTTCAAGCAGCGACAACTCTGGAAGAACTTATATTCAGGATATTCTTTTAGATTCTAATGGTCACGTAACAGGAATCGCAACCGCGACAGAAACTGTCGTTGATACAGATACTACCTACACCGCTGGTACGGGATTAACTCTTGTTGGTACAGAATTCAATATTGACAATACGGTAATACAATCTGGCGATAATGTCTCTTTATTGAATAATGATGCTGGATATTTAATTGCACATCCATCTATCTCTGCTGCAAGCAGTAGCGATAATTCTGGAAGAACCTATATTCAAGATATCTTGCTTGATAGTAATGGTCACGTTACTGGAATTGCAACAGCGACGGAAACTGTAACAGATACTGATACTACCTATACTGCCGGTAGTGGTTTACAGTTAAATGGTACAGTTTTTGAGGCTTTAACCGCCACTACATCTGGCAGTGGAATCACAATTCTCACTAATACAATTAATAGTGATCAAGATAAAGCCTTAACGCCAAAGGCAGTTAACGACGCTGGATACCTTACAGCACACCCAACCATTTCTGCCGCCTCTTCTTCAGACAATAGTGGTAGAACCTATATTCAAGACATTTTGCTTGATAGTAATGGTCACGTTACTGGAATTGCGACAGCGACAGAGACTGTAACTGATACTACCTATACCGCTGGAACCGGCATAACTTTAAATGGCACAACTTTTGATATTAATCTTGTAGATGGCACAACTCAAACAACTGCGGCAGAAAGTGTTACGACTACAGCAAATAGAACCTATTCCATACAAAGAAATGCTAGTGATCAATTGGTAGTTAATGTTCCGTGGGAAAGCGGTGCTGGAGGGGGCGGCATTTCTAATGTTGTGGAAGATACAACTCCGCAGCTTGGTGGAACACTTGATGCAAATGGCAATATTATTGATATGGGAACCTATACCATAACCGATGCAAAGGTTGGTCAGTGGGATACTGCTTATGGCTGGGGCGATCATGCTAGTGCTGGATACTTAACTTCGGAGACATCCCATGCTGACGTTGTTGTAGATGGAGACTTTGGCTCTCAGGGTATTATGTTAAGAGGTGCTAGTGCTGGAACATATAGCATTCTTACTGACAATTCTACAAACTGGAACACTGCTTATGGATGGGGCGATCATTCTACCGCTGGGTATCTTTCTAATATAGTTGAAGACACAACCCCTCAGCTTGGAGGTGACTTAGATCTAAATGGAAATCAGATTTTAGACGCTCAATGTGAAGCAAGTCTATCTACAAATGTAGCTTTAACCGCTAAAGGTGCAGCTTCACAATCTGCGAGCTTTTTTGAAGCTACTGATAGTTCTGATACGGTTGTAGCTAAAGTCTATCCAACTACAGATACGAGTAATTTTCTACTACAAAAGGGTGCTGGCGATAACGTAAAAATAACAGCTAAAACAGTCACTCCCGGTACAAACGGCTGGGCTGGCGTAGAAATTGATAGTGATGGTCAAGCCTATGTGGAACTTGATCGCGGCGGAACAACCGATTGGGCGGATTTAGCTTTAAGAACAGCAAGTGTGACAAAATGGAGGGTTGGGCTTCAAGCGAACCAGTCAAGATTTGCTATTTACGATTATGCGGCTGGCAATCATGTTCTTTATGCCCCGGATAATGGAACGGATGTAACAACTGATAGAACTTGGCATTTTAATAAGGCGGCTAAAGGTGCTTTAAATACCGAATCAGATGGAGCAACAGTTACATTTGATCTTGATGAAGCTGATACTCATACAGTTACACTTGGAGGTAATAGGACTTTAGCACTATCTAATGCTGATGTTGGTCAAAGATTTGTAATTAGGTTAGTTCAAGATGGGACTGGCACTCGTACAGTAACTTGGTTCAGTACGATTAAGTGGCCGGGAGGCTTAGTACCAACATTAACTACAACTGGCGGTAAAACAGATGTATTTGGATTTATTTGTACTTCAGCCGGAAATTATGACGGTTTTGTAATAGGATACAATCTATAATTTAAAAGGGTTATATTATGGCACAGTTTTCAATAGAAATAGCAGATCAAGATATTACAAGAGTTTTGGATGCAGTGGCAGCTAATTATGGCAGACCAGATCAAGTAGAGAATCCGGATTTCAATTCATCTCTACCTACTGATCCAGTATCAAATCCAGAACTAATTGAAAATCCTGAATCTAAATCAGTATTTGCTAATCGAATGGTTAGAAAGTTTTTATCAGATAATGTTTCCGCTTATGAGGTGAGACTTGCTAAAGAGCAGGCTGCTAATTCTCTTGATACAAGTGTAAATATTACAGATCCACAAGTTTAGGATTAAATTATGCCGGAACAAACATATACACATAGACCTCCATTGTCGTATATGACGGATGCTGAAGTAAGAGCATTAGGTTTTCATAACTATCAAATATTTGATGTATTGCGAGGTAGTGGCGATCCAGATGCTATGCCGGAATATAATTTGGATATTAGCAGTTCTACTGGATTTGGTCCAACTTATACAGTTACTTTAGTCTATGATAATGCCACATCCGATGGTCTTACAAAAATTCAAATTGGCGATAAATTAATTATTGGTGATGATATTGACAACTCTACTGGAGGTGCTAAGCAATGGTATAGATATGATATTACAGCAATATCTTCATCTTCTGCAAGTTCTGCCACCGTAACGGTAAAATATATCATTGATACGGCATCTGGCGGCGACGTTGATCCAGATACACTCCATTATGAGTATGACGCTTATGGTGCCTCAGTAGATGTAAATATTATTGCAAGGGAATTAAATTCACAATTTATGCTAGGATAATATATGGAAGAATGTTGTTGTGACGGACCCGGATTTTGCCAGTTTTTCAATAAAGAAATGACGGCAGACCCACCAAGTTGGCAATGGTGTCAATCTGCTACATCTGAAGAAAGAGAGGCATATAAACAAAGATCTGATCTTGGAATACAAACAAAAAGAAAAAGATCTCCATCTGGAAAGATAATAACGCTTGATGCGTTGATAAATACAACAAAAACCAAGCTAATTCCACAATTGAAGAAATATAATATATCCGGAATTGTTGGTGTGCCAAGGTCAGGATTAATTACAGCATCAATTATAGCGGTTGAGTTAAATCTTCCGCTTTATTCTTTTAATGGAAAAGAGTTGGTTTTACTCTCTTCATTTTCTGAATATGGTGGATGTCGTATGGAGCATTTCAATCAATCTGGGGATTGCCTGATATTTATTGACGATACAAGTAGTTCTGGTTTTGCCGCTAAAAATATAAAGGAGTTATTTCCGGAATCAATATTTGCCGTTACTTACTCAACATCTGTTGGCACTAATCATGTAGATCATTACGGGGAAATATTAGAGAATCCACATATATTAGAATGGAACTTTTTTAACAGCCTGCATGTCCAACACGCATTATTTGATATCGACGGTATATTTTGCAAGAACGTTCCAATTGAAATATTAAACGATGAAGAAAAGCATATTGCATGGCTTGAAACAGTTGAGCCATATCTTGAGAGAATACCCAAATTATTTAAAGCTAAGGCATTAGTAACTGGAAGACTAGAAAGATATCGAGATGTGACGGAGGCTTGGCTTAAAAGACATGGATTTAATTATAATAAGCTAATTATGTTTCCAACAGAGAGAGAAGAAGAACGTAATTTAAGGCATCATTTTGTTGTTGGTCAATATAAAGGAGAAATTGCCAAAAAAATGTTTGCTAAATTTTTTGTTGAGAGTGAAATGCCAGAGGCAAAAATAATTAAAGAAACATTTCCAAATACTTGTGTTATTTGTCCAAATGATGGGGTTTACTTTTAATGATCTACCTTCCGGGAAGGGCGGTTTTTATACATGTACCAAGAGCCGCTGGAAATTCAATAACTAATGCCATAGCTTCCGCTTGTGCCGGAAATAATTTTGATATTTTCATAGGAACAGGGGCACATTCTATACCGCATTGGTGGCATTTTGCAAGACATACAAGAGCCTGTGTTTTAAAAAAATATATAACAGAGTGGGATGATATATTTAAGTTTGCTATT
>Ga0255772_10000677_pt1 | contig 33600 bp, 44 predicted proteins | sample 071ome_34_FD_179970 | JGI IMG/M metagenome (GOLD analysis project Ga0255772, IMG submission 179970) | Coastal salt marsh microbial communities from the Groves Creek Marsh, Skidaway Island, Georgia - 071411BT metaG (version 2) | ecosystem: Environmental > Aquatic > Marine > Intertidal zone >...
ACGAAAAGACCATCATCGTTATAAAATTCATATATGAATTGACACTTCACCTTTTTTCCGTTTGGTGCTTTGACATAAAATGGTGGGTTAAATTGAACTCCTTCTTTCTCTCCCAACCAATCGGAACTTGTCATTGTAAATCCTAAGTTTTTCATTCCCCATTCAATCATTTTTATCTTTTCAGTCACAACACCCTTTGCCTCCCATTCGGGATATTCTTTTCCATCTTGCACAATTGCTTCAAAGGTTTCAGCGTTCATTTCTTCTAATACTTTTCCTTTGCCTTCACACATTTCGCAATCCACATAGTCTGCGTCTGCGGGGTCTTCTCTTGTAGCAGGGTAATACTTTGTGATAATAATTCCTTCACCTTCACAGTTATTACAAGGAACATAATGAGAGGTATTTTCATATCCGATGTATTCCCAATAATCATCAATTCTTTCATATTCATAGCCTAAATCGGATAATTTTTTAGTCCATTTTTCTTTCGTTTCAGCGTATGATTTACCCCTTTCATAACCATACCACGATTCTTCATTCATAACATTTTCTTCAAAATCCTCATGTAATTTAGGATTGTTTTCTTTGAAATCGTTATAGTATTCTTGTGTTTTTTGAACGAATAATTCACGGTTCGTGTCGTGCAAATTATTCCAATCAATGACTTCAAAATCAGCACCAAACCTTTGAGTCAATGACTTCATCAAATCCTCTTCCGAAATAATGCCTAATTGGACTTTGTTTTCTAATTCTTGAATAACTGATTCTATTTCAGCCCTTTCCATCATGGCATGATTCATCATTGTTTTCGCTACCGCACCTTTTGGTTGTTTTCCCCTATGGATTACACTTGCTTCAAAGTTTTCAGCCTTCATATCCCAATCAAGTTTCACATCGGAATAGCCACGCCTTGTGATACCACAAAAGGAACATTCTTGTTGAAATGTCACGCCATCCTCCGATAAATCCTTGACATAAGCCTCTCCCCAATCATGCGAAGTGCAATAAACAGGGGCGTATGAATCATATTTCATTTCAAATTCACCGTATTCTTGATAATAAGTCATGCGAGGATTCTTAAATCCTATTTCTTCTAATTTCTTCACATAGGTTTTCAACATGGTTTTGAAAATAGGTGCGTCTTTTTCTTCTTTATATGCACCCGACTTTATCCCTTTGTAAATGACACCTTCTATTCCGTTGTGATACTCGCCTCCGTCACCAAACCATTCTGTGTAAAGACGGGTTGATTGAACCCACGACCAAATATCCTTTCTTTTGAAATCTATAACACCACAAAGCAAATACTTGTCTTCCATCAAGAATCTTTTATCACCCACCATATCCCAAACATGAACCAATTCACAAGATTTCATATCGGGTGAAAACTCCATCATAAATGATTCTGCTTCTCTATGTCCGTGAACCCTTTCAAATTCCTCTATGCCGTCTTGATAAGCCGTCAAAACTGCGTTATTATCGCTGAAAATTTCTAAAATTGACTTCCCTTTCCCACTTGCTTCAAAGGTTTCTGCATTCATTTTCTTATCCATCTTATACGCTTCATCATTCCGACTTCGCCTTTCATAGATTTCTAAAGGTTCACTTGAATTAGCGACATAGGCTTGGGCTTCCACTAAGGTATCAAAATCAGCAGGTGATTCACCTTTTTCGTTGAGGACATAATAATACAAAAACTCGGCTTCAAAGGTTTCGGAAGCCAATCCATAATAGCCCTCTTCCTTGATAGGAAGTCCAACATATTCAGCATAACAAGCCTCGCAACAAAATGCCTTTTCACCAATCGCCGTCATGGTAGTAAATACGCCTGTGTTGTCACAATTGGCGCATAGCATAAGCAAAAGTTAATTCGCTTGTTATCTAAGCGTTTGCATAGACAATTACTTTTTTTCCCAAACTTTGTTGCAGTATGCAATAAATTTCGTGACATATTCTTGATGCACATTCCATTCATCACGGTTGTAGAGGGTTTCAGCCCATTCATTAACATCATACCAAGAGTCAAAGCCCATTCCACCATCTTCAACAAAATTAAAGAAATCAACATCACCATCATATTCATAGTTAATTGAACGACCATCTTTATCATATTCTCCACCAATGTAGCGATTGATAGTAATTTCGGGCAACCATGAAGAGTCGTCGGGGTCAAGACCTTTTTCTTCAATCATACTGTTGCGAGCATCGTTAGCGTCAAGAATAGCCATCCAAAGAGGCGTTTTGGGAGAATCACCGAAAGGTGACTCCGTAGTCCCATCAAAATTCAATTCCCAAGAATAAGTGTAGCCTTCTTTTCCCAATTCTGCTTCAATGTTTGCGTTGCTCATGTTACAACGGAGGGGGCGGTAGTATTTAAGCATTATTGTGTTTCAATCTCTTCTTCTGTTGGATTCGCATTGAAATCCAAATCGCAAACATCATTATCGCAGAACCTTTCAACGACCACTTCTTCACCCTTGATTCTTCCAAAAGATAGTTTTCCAATCGCTTCATTCATAGACTTATAGGTTTCCAAATCAATTTCTTCATACGGCATTTGAGGGTATGCCCCGAAATCCAATTTAGGTAAGAAAGAAATGCCTTTTAATTGGTATTGGTAAATGTCAAGTGCGTTTGCTATTTGTGAACCTTCGGATTCGGGGTCAAAGGTTACGGTGCATGAAACTTGATTATCAGCCCACCACTTTTGAGCAAGTGCGGCTAAAGACAATTGTTCCCACATAGAAACATCGGAAAGAGTTCGGACACCCTCTCCTACATCAACAGGAATAGAAACCACTAATGTAGTATCTTCGCTTCCGAAAGCAGGTTCAATGTGATAACCCGCCTTTTCAAGTGCAGGTAGCAAATTGCTATGAATACCCAATCGCATACGCCTAATGTAATATCGGCTTTCGGGGAAGTGGATTCCCGGCGTTGAACCTGCAAGCAAAGAAACCGTTCCCGAAGGCTTAATACTTGTAGTCTTAATTGAGCGAGGAATAGCCATCCAATCGGAATACTGTTCGTCAAGGTCTTGAATATGATGATAACCGCTATCCATCCATTCTTTCAATTCTCCAACACCACGATTAGCGATAAATTGAGCGATACCCGACATAGAACAACCAATTCTTCGGTTTCTCAACATTACACGGTTGGTTTCCGCCCAATGAGTTTTACCCAAAGTTACGGTTTTTGCATACAAATAAGCGTATTTGAGAGTATTTTTGTAATCCTCTAATGATTCGTGATTGTTTGGGAAGGTTTCAACAAGACAACATAATTCATAAGACTCCAAAGTTTGTTCCAAACACGGATTTCCACCTTTTGCTCGGTGGTCTTTGAAGTCGGGTGCATCAGCCATTCTTCCAAAGTCTTTCATGTTTTGAAGCCATGCGTAGCCGGGTTCACCATTATACCTTACTCTTTCAGCAGAAGGCTCATAATTCATACCTAATTCAGCAAAAATTGAATTGTTTGAAGTCCAACCATATTCTGCACGATGAGGATTCACTTCATAATTCTTCAAGTCAAGGTATTCATCGGAGTCGGGTTCACCAAAAACAATTTCAGCCGTTCTGCGAACATTCCCTGCAACAACACACTTTCCAATGAGATTCATAATGTCTACAATTGAAGTAATACTAATCGGTTGTCCGACTTCGTTATCCAAAATGGTTCTCACTTGTTCATGCAAAGCAATTAGTGGTTCTGCACCGCTTGATTCACCGCCAAATCCTTTAATCGGCACACCTGCGGGTCTAATTTCGGAATAATCAAATTCAACCTTAGCCGTTCCCATTGAATAAGAATCAAGTAATGCTCTCAAGGATTCAACCCAACCTTCTCTTGTGTCGGGAATTGTAATTTGGTCTACTTTTCTTGTAGGATTCGGACCCTTAATCATCAAAGAATTAGCACCTTTTGTGTCAAATCCAACACCTACACCAAGCATTGAAGCATCCATGAGGAAACAAAATGGTTTTGAAAATTCACTATTCATGCTTTCTGTTGAAACGAAGGCACAATTATTCAAAGCGGCAAAAAGTTTCTTTTCTTCTGTAATCGGTGTTCCCATAGCCCAAAGCCCTCTTCCCGGCGGTAAGAATTTCATGTTGAAAATACGGTCATACATTTCTTGAGCAGAATGTTGTGCTTTCCATGCGTTCCAACCAAGACTATGAGAATCAATATGTCGCTTTTGCATATTGAATGTTCCTTCAACAACCCTGCGAACCGTTTCCCACCATTGTTCGTTTTTTCCATCGTCTTTGATGCGTGAATAGGTTCTTTGATAAACCAATTCGCCCAATCCATTGAAACCAAATGGGGCTTTCTTTCTTTTGTATTTAGATACGAAATTATCGGATAACTTAAATTGACTCATACTATCACAACGCAACGAATAAGACCTTATTTTTTCGTCTATCTAATTGTTCTCACAATTTCAAATTATTGACTTCAAGACCCTCTTTAGATAATGTTTTCTTCTTTCTTGCGAAACATGGTTTCATCTTTCTTAGAAGGGGACTTAATCACTTCAATTTCTTCGTCATTTCGGAAAATCTGTGCCAATTGGCGTGGGGTCGGAACTTCCTTCCTACCTGTGTCTTTCAAGCGAACAATAATTTGCCGAGCCGTCAATTCTTCCATGATACCCATTACCTTTTTCGCCGCTTCAAACATATTTGGTTTCTTGTGTTTTGTCATTTTGTTCACCTACTTTACTTGCCTTGTTGCTATCCATGAATGAAGCCTTAACTTTTCAAAATCCCATTCAATTTCTAATGGGGTGCTTGCGTTGCCTCCCAAAAAACTTAATTTCGTTGATGCACCACTTGTTGAAACAGTATTCGCAAAGTTTTCCGTTCCTAAAAGGATTTCAATTTGAGAACCTTCACTTGTTTCTAAATGAAAATCAATGTCGTTAATTTCTGTTTCCATGTGTCCCTCATCAGTAGTCGCTTTCAAAATCAAATGAGGTTGCTCTTGATTCACTATAATTGAAAATACTTCTGTTTTACCAATACTCGTTAAGAAACTCTTAATCGGTTTGTAAGGCAATTTCGCAGACCAAAGAGAGTCAATAGTCGGAGTCTTATGTCGCTTCATCATAGATGATTTCAACAATCTCAATTTGCGATTAACACCACAAGAAGTCAAGGATAACCATGTCGGGTCTTTCAAATCATATTCAATTAACAAAGTGTCCTTTTCCTTTACAGTCATAGCCTTCGTCATGTCCTTCAAATGCGAAACAATGATTCCAAACTCAACCGTCTTATCGTTTTCTTCAAGCGATTCAAAGTCATAAGAAATCATATCTTCGGCACGAATGCGAATGTCTACTAAACGATAACCGTTTGAATCCATTAACTTTGTCCTTAATCCACCTTCTTCAAAGAAAATCAAAGCCATGTCATTTGTGTTTTCCATAGCCTTCACAAAAGCCTTTGCTAATTTTACACCTAATTCCGCTTTCATACTAAATCCTCCAATTTCATTTGTTTAGATTCACTTCTTTTTCTTTCACGAATGATTCTTTGCTCGGTTTCGCCCCATGACTTATTCAAAAATGCCTCAACATTTATCCATGATTTGCCCTTAACTACGCCTTCGTCTTTTGCACGACTCCAATTTTGCATCATGTCCTTCAAATTATCAAATAATCCGTAAATTTTCTTCGCTTTTTCCCTTCCAATTCCCGGCATCGTTTGTAAAAGGTTGTGATGTGCATTTCTTGAGGACTTAACATTGGTTACAGGGCGAACAAAATGTCCCTGTGTCCCATCTTGTAGCCGTAACTTGAAAGCGTTGATATAACGACCCGTTTCTTGTAAGGTGTCTGTAAATACAACAGGACATACCTCAACAGAAACACGATTCAAAAACGCACGAAAATGTCCCCAATCGTCAGGGTTTGGTGCATAATAATCCGATGGGCGACCTTCTATGATGAGAGCATAATTGTCATACTCTTCAATCATACGGCTAATTTGGTCTTGTAGTCTTTTACTTTTCCAAGAACTCAAACCATCACCCCATGTCTTTCTTTCAAAAATCCATGTGTTATCGGTTTCGGTGTCCTTAATCAAAATGTCGCCAACGGACAATTTTTCTTTAGAATCCGCATGACATAAAGCGGGCAGTAATTCGCCTTCGTTTGAATCAACGATTACCGAATACACCATACTAATTTATTATGCGAAGGCATATCTAAAGGATTGGGTTCAAGACCTATAAACAATTAAATAGAGAGAAATACAAGACTCTTTTAGAACGGTGAATACCTTGACTGATGAATTCCGAATTGATGAACAGACTATGGATGAAGCAATTGATTTAGTCAAAGAAGGCGGCGAATTAGAACACCGTATGCTATACCACATTTTGACAAGTTTTAGGGACATGGGTTATCGTTGGCGTAGTGAATACAAAGTAGTATTGTTGGGTGAAAACGAATTAGAAGCAGAATTTGAAGATGATTACGCCAATTATTTAGACTTGAAAGCCCAAAAAGAAAACATCACTTGGGAAGAATACAAGGAGAGTTTGTCTTGAATTGTCCTGTTTGCACTACAAAATTCGGAAGCCGCAGTATGCACTTCAAAAACGGTTATTATGATTGCGGGTGCGGTTATTCAATCAAAAAAGACAAAGCAGAACCCAATACCGAATCTAAGTCTTTCAAATCGGGCATTGTTAAACCAATGTAATGATAATCGGGCGTGGATTCATAAAATAATTCTTTCTTTTTACGCCTTTCATTGTAACTTGGTTGTGCCTCAATCGCCCAATAACTCGCATTCGGTTTGAGAACACTTAATCCCCAATACTCAATAATGACAGGCTTAGAAATACCATTTTGAGGTAGCAATACCCAATCGGGATTCACAATTCTTCCCTTTTCTACTTTGATAGGTGGTTCATAAATAGAATACCAACCATTTCTAAATAGCCAATTGTCAATTTTCTTTTCGGAAATTGACTTGACCTTATGACCGCATTTTGTTTTAATTAACGATTCCTTAGCCACAATCAATCCTTATACTTCTTGTTATCTAAGAATTAGGGCTTCATGCTTCAATTCAATGGGTCTTTGATACCTTTTTCACCCAAAGTCCACTTGAGAGTTTTGATGACACCTTCCAATGCTTTCTTATTTCGTGCCGCCTCTCGCATACCGTCTTTGTCATCTTCTTTACGGCAATAATGATAAAATGTAATCCATTGATTTATTTTTGTTTCTGCCTTTTCCAACATGGACTCAATTTCTTCCCATGTTCGGTCATAAGTCCGATGAACAGACTCTTGGTGGTCGGACATTATCGCCATGAATTCGGGTAATCTTTTCTATTATTTATAACTTTGCCTTTTTAGTGAAATCAATTTACGGATTTCGGCATTTCGGATTGACCGTCACCAAAAGGCAACCTCACTAAACGCTTCCACATCAACGCTTTATTGTAGTAATCATCAAAAATCAAATATCCCGATATGTCAAACGCTTGAGTCAATTTACGGACTTGTTCACTATTCATTTTTACATCATCACCGTTTTCTAATGAAACCCATGCCGAACCGTATTCTTTTTTGCATTTAGAAATACTCCAACCATTTTCTTCTCTAATTTGTCGGGTCTTGTTGGCTAATTCAACAGGGGATTTTGCATAATAGACTCTAAATTCATCAAGCGGGATTTCTTCTAATTTATCGTGTTTTTGTAATAATTTTGTCGTTTTTGACTTACCCAAGTTAGGAACGCCGGGAATACTATCGCTTGCATCACCAACAAGACTTTTCCAATCTGCATATTGATGTGGCGATACCCCCGTCATTTCAACAACGGTTTCATTTGTAATTTCTTTTCTAAAATTATGAATTCTTACATTCGGATAACGCAACATTTGAAATAAATCCGTATCGGCTGAAAGAATAATGACTTTGTAATCCTTCATCAAATACTCCATCGTTAATTCCGCTATCAAATCATCTGCTTCTTTGGATTCTTCATAACGATAACTCCAACGAATCGGTAAGTCTTTGTCAATATCAATTCCAACATTTGTAAAAATATTTCTTGTGTCTTTCCCTTCATGTTCACTTGCTTTGACTTCAAGACCCCCGTTTCTTGACGATTTGTATTCTTCATAAATAGAACCTCTCAATTGACGACCCTTGATACCATCAAAGCAAAGAATCGCTTCACAAGTCTTGTCATATTTTGGATTGGACTTCATTCTTGACATGACGACTTCACAATATGTCAAATCACCTTTGACCGCTTTTTGAAAACGATATTGATACTCAAACCAATTCAATTTTTTGGACTTCCATAAACGATAATTCTTTTTCATTGAACCTCTCGGACTCCAATGCTTCTTTTGACGACCTACAAAATAACCCGAATCAATCAAGACTACGGTTTTGTCATTCATCAAGTATAGATTATCGGAGTCTTTATCTAAATGTATTGGAGGAAAAGGTGAAGGCGGTGGTGGGAGAACGAAATCCCTTTGGCGACCTTCGGTGAAGCATAAGCAAAACCCACGCCTCACAGGAGAGATGGAGTTGCCACACTTTAACGCCAACGCTCGCAACGGATTGACAGGAGGGAATCGCCCCGTCTTGAGCAAATGTATGTTGTCTTAACGGGTATTTATAGGTTTGCATCATTCATGGCTATACCAAATTCCATTTTTGACCTAAACATTTTCAATCCAAATTTTCACATCACGATTTTCGGGTGCATCATAAAATGACATGGCTTCTTCCGATATGACACCTTGAAGTCGCTTTGGGATTTTTTCTAAAATCGCAATTGATTCAATAGTATATCCGCAATCTAAACAAGAAACAAAATCATAACCAAAACCTGCATTGGCTCTTACATTGTCGCTTTTACACGATTTACATGAAGGCTTGTTTTCTTTACAAGCATTACAAAAATGACCTGTTGAAAATTGAAGGCTTGTTGAAAGTGATAATCCTAATCGCTTCATTTCGCATGAATCGCAAAGTGGTTCAGTCATAAATAATGATTGCTTGAAACCGTATTTAACCCTTCACTTAGGGAAATATGGATGCCATAGTTTCATACCCGCACCGCACAAATCACACTTGAGCCATTCAACGACCCGAATGAAGTTATCGTCTTGAGGGTCTATTTCATCAACCCGCTTTAGAACCTTGAATGTCCCATCACATACTTCGCATTCCATGATTAACGACTCCTTTCAGCGTGTTCTTCACAACAATAAAAAATGCGACCAAATGCTACCGTATCAACGGCAACCCATCCGACCACATGGTTATGATTGAAATAACCCTTCGCACCATGATTGTATTTCTCGCAATCCGCATATCCGCACTTCGGCATGGTAATCCCTATCCGTAACTACTACTTAAACCCATTTGTAATGGACTTCTTTTCTGCGATTGAAAATTCTTGTTTCTTTTTCTAATTGCGGATAATGAATACTTGTCATTTGAGCAAATTGTTGCCTTGTTGCGATATTAGAACGAATCCCCATACTACGCATCTCATCATAAAATTCATTGTAGACCTTACTGAAAGGAACAAAATCTTTATGTTGGGACATTACATTTTCAAAGGCTTCAAACCACTTCTGCTTAACGGCTTCTTTTCGCATAATTACTCATCACCAAAAACGAATATATTATACTTTGGTTTCAAAGACTCTTTGAATGGTAATTCTTTGTCAATGATTTCATAGTGATTGACACCACCCCTCTTCGTTTGCTTCAAATTAGAAAAATAATGAAACAATGATGAAAAAGATTTCGCTCGCCTACCTAAAACATTATGACCGAATAAATCAACCACAATTTCAAAAATTTGAGAAGATGTCAAAGGTTCATTTCGGGTTCTCAAAACAAAATATGTCAAACATAATTCCCTTGTATTTCTCCGACCACTTTTACCCTTAGCAATCGGTGTAGCGAAAATGTTAATTTTCATGTTTGCATAGTCGGCACAAGCCCTACTACAATACATGAATTTTCTTAATTTATTAGGTTCTTTCAAATCTTGACTATCGCAAGTCAAACATTTTTTGTTCGGGCGTGTTAATTTCTTGCTCGCCATAATTAACAATTATAGGACTTTGTATAAATACTTTCGTTTATTGTTTCTTGACAACCAAAGCCAATAAAGCAACCGCACTTACAGGTAATACCCAAACAGGAATAGGTGATACTTTAGAATTGTCATAAGCACATGAACCATCATCAACCGTTGCATTAGAATTGTAATTTGTAGCCAATGAATCGGTGCAACCCCTTACTGCCGTAGGTTGTTGGTCACCACCACCCGTTTCATCATCGGGGTATCTGCAAGACCTGTTATCAGTATTTGCATTTGAATCATAATTTTCAGCATTCGGGTCTGTGCAACCATTGACGACTGTTCCGATTAAGTCATCTTTTGTAGGAATGTCATTGAATGGTCCGAATGTAGCCGTTGGCGGATAATCAGCACCATTATATTTTACAATAGGTAATCCACTTGTTTCATCTAATCCTTCATAAGTAGCCCTTTCTTGAGAGTCGGGTGTGTAATCATAAACATAAGTATATGCGTTAAATACAGGAGAACCTATTGAACTCCTACCGCAACCATCTGTTGTGATAACTTGCTTGTCTACAATAACTAATAATTGTGATTTGTCAAAATCGCCAACAACAGGATAACTACCTGCACTTCTTTTTGTGAACCTTAATGAAGAAGGTTTTGGAGGTAAAGTCGCTTCGTGATTTTCTTTCAATGTTTTCAAGTAATCATTTTGACCCCCATAACCTGCCCTGCCTTGAGGGTCTGCGGGAATTGTTGTTTTCCATGTATTGCTTGACATTCCCGATGATTTTAACCAAGTATCAGTCCTTACTACTGTTCCATTATCATAGTATTCACAAACAATTTTATCAACCGAACCTCCACAAGAAGAAGTAAAACGAGTCCATTTCTTTTGAAATACTCTTCCATCACAAGCCGTTTCTGTTTTTTCAACAGAAGGTGAACCCGCAGTTAATGTGCAAGTAGGAACATAATTACCTGTTTCTTGGTCTATTCTCGCCTTCAAAGCATCCTTTTGTTGTTGTCCGAAGGCTCTTATTGCTGAATTATCTGCATAACCACTACTGCTTACTTCAAACGACCTCATAGCGATTCCCGTTCCACTACCATTAAGGCTTGTTTGACTTGTTCCACATTGACTTGAATACCTACATTTTTTAACAATGGTTGATTCATAAATGAATTCTTCATAATTTGGTTTCTTTCTTCGCTTCTCAACGATTTTACCTTCATACCTATAACCATCAGCAAAAGTTTGTGAATTGTAAGTGTAATAATTAGAATCCGAAACATAGGCTTGACATGAATTATCTAAGGTAAATGCACCCGAATTGTAATTAGGTGAATTGGGGTCGGTGCAACCTGCGTATTGGCTTTCGTGTTGAGTCTTGAATGTTTCCCAACCATTAGCGTCATTACTTAAGGTTGAATTAAGCAAAGTAAAACCGGGATTGCTCGGTAATACACATCGGGAATCAGCATTTGCTACAAGACCATTTAAGTTTCTTTTCATAGCATCCTTTTGAGCGTTTGTTGGCTCACTTACGCCATCCCATGATAAAAATTGATAGCCCCCATTAGAACCATATTTTTCAATACGGTATATGCGATAATTGTTGGCTGAATCCGTATAGACTTTTTGAAGATAGGTTGAATAGTAATTGTTGTAACATGATGCGGCGGTTGAAGGGTCGCCTCCACCGCCGGGGGCTTGGTCCGATGATTGCCCCGGACCTTGATTGAAAACAAGCGTTCCACGATTCGTTTCAGCCATCATGCGAACCAATTGATTACCTAATGGACTGTCAAAAGGATTCAACATAATTCTTAGTTATCGTTTTAGTTATCTAAAGACTTACAATCACATTCTTCCGCATCAATATCAAAACCGCATTTCTTACAAAGGTTCACCATCAAAATTACATTTGATTTTTCCGACTATCTATTCTTAACTACAAATTGTGTAGCCGTTGTTCCAACACCCGTAGGACCTGCAAGATACGAAAATTTCGGTATTTTTTCAAGCATTTTTGCACTTTTCGCAAATCGGAAGGGACTTCATGTATTCATCGGTGTGATATTTTTCGGGAATCCACTTTGCCCGTTCACCGCACTTAGTATAACGAACCCAATCACCACCCCAAACTGAATCATCTGTTTCAACCCAACCGCTAATGTGTAGCACCGTTGGTTTTTCAAGGGTCTTTTGAATGTCTTTCCATTCCTTTGAATCGTTAATGTCGGGACAATTTCTTGAATCATGTCCTTCGTTTCCACAAGTGCCGCATTTTCTCGCCATCAAAATATACTAAGCGTCAAGACTACATAAACATTATTCATCCAAGAGCCATTGAATTTCCATCAAATACAAATCATAAAGCAAAAAACAAATCATGCAGGGTTGCTTTTCGCAAATACAGACTTGTTTATAGGGTCGCATAAGAATACATTGAAACTCTCAATATCTAATCATTCTGCATCCATGTTTGACTCAATGGCGGATTTTCTATGTAGTCTTTCAATCGTTTGGCGAAAGTATGAACCGAAATATCCATTTTGTTAATAATTCCTTCAACGCTATTACATTTATGACACAATACACCTCTAACCTCTCCTGTTTCATGGTCGTGGTCTATGTAGGCACTTTTTCGGTCTTTTCCCTCTTCAATTTCATGTGAAACTTCGGTTTTACAAATCATGCAATTATGAATGGTTCTCACCTGCGTTTTGTAAATCATAAATGAAGAAATGTTGTAATTTCTTTTCATATTAGAACATCTGCGACAAACCATAATCCCTTCGCTCGCTACAAATTCTATTGCATCTGCTTCACAAACGAAACATTCATGTCCGTGATATGTCAAATGACTCATACAGGTGCTACACAATTGATATTTAGGCGTTTTTATTTGCATATACCTATGACAATGAGAACATTCTGCCACCTCATTTGGAGGAACGGGATTTTCAACCTCCGAAACAATTCCTTCTTCAAGTGCTTTAACAAATGGTTCGGGCTTCAACAAATACAAATGCCGTTCTTCAACAAACCGTTCCCAAACGCAAAAGTCTTTACGCATCCAATACTTATAGCAACCATTACAAACAATTTTGTTTTCTTTTGTGTGAAACCTCATTTCGCCATCTGCTACGGAATCGCAATTAGGAACATCACAAGAATAACCATGATAACGCCATTTATTACTACAATCACCACATAATTGATAAGTGTTATTGTAAATTGGTTTAATAGAATTGCATTCACCTTGACAAATGGCTAATTCTTGTGCATTAACCCGATTTTCTTCGGGTATTTCCTTAAACGGAACATTGTGAAATGTCTTGAATGACATGAGATTCATTCCCCGTCAAAAGAAGCACCTGCGTATTCATAAAATACTTTTCCAAGTGGCTCATTCAATAACGAAGGCTTGAACCTATATTCTTTGATACTCAATTTATTACCTGTTTCGCTAATGCGGGTTGAGTCTTTCTGTTCAAGAACGCCTCTTGAAGTCCAAATACGCATCAACATAGCATAAGGATTCTTTTCGGGATGACAACCCATTCTTTGCATAAGTGAATACATTTCTGCTGAATTAACCCATTGTCTACCATCCTCTTTCGTTTTAGCATAATGCTTCATTACCCTCAACATTGTAAATACAAATTGCGATTTACGGGATTTCGGGTGTCGGTGAATTTTAGTATGACAAGCCCGACTACAATATGGTTTTGAAGGTTCTTGAGTCTTAGACAAGACTACTTCTTTACCACAACATTGACATTCCGATTGGATAGGGGGATAATCAAAAAAGCCCTTGAAATTTTTCCAATTCGGGTTTCCTTTTTCTTTTAGCAATTCGCCACGATTGACCTTTTCTAAACCCCTTTCATCAAATAAACGACAATAAGTAGAACAATAATCCTCTTCCCAAAATACATGGTTCGTGGTCGCTTCGGAGTTAATCGGATTGCCGCAAATACAAACCTTCATAATTCCACATTGACCCAAACGGATATTTATACCTTACCGACAAATTCTCGCATTTATGCACTTTTCGGAGGTGGGGGTTCAATAATTTAAGAAACAATCAATGACGAAAAAATCACCGATTGGTGAAATTTCGGGGTCATAAAATCCCGATGAATATGAATCCATTGTCATATTAACGGTAATAGGAATTGTAAAGTAAGAAGTTTGATTTCTAAATGATTCATTCAAAATGGTTTCACCTTCATAATGGATATGCAGGGTTAAATTGCCCTCTTCGTGATTGAATGTTTTTACTTCACATTCCAACAATCCCGATTCATTGAATACAGTAGTATTTCCTACTGATGAAGGATATTCATTCCAAAATTGATAAGAATGAAGGATTCTTTGTTCGTTATCATATTTTTTGACTTCAAGACCTTCGGTTGATTCAGCCGATGATGTGCAACCGCTTAAAAATAGAAGCAAAACAAAAGGAACAAATTTGTTAATTGAAATCACCAAACCTTGTAAGCAACAATCAAAGAAACAATCAATGCCGAAGCAGAAGCAATTGTGCGGATAAAAGCCATCGTGTGTTGATGCCGATTCAAAAATCGTGCATCTTTTTCAGCGAGAGCCGCTTCATAGATTCCCCACTTCTTTTCAATGTATTCCATCAATTCAATATCCATTTAATTCACCACCTCAATATATTGTCTAATCCATGCTTTGCTTTCTTCCCTAATGGTTTGTTTCAAAAATTGCATGAAAATGAATTGTGCATCATCGGAGTCGCCTTCCGCATTCCATTTAATAATTAAATCAGCAGGGATTTCATTCAATTGGTCTTTGACTACTGAAAGTAATTCAATATGCTCAATCACACTTTGCTCATTATTCATAATAATCACACCTTATCAAAAAATACCCATCGGGTGTAGTCGGGTTCAATTGTCCCATCATGGAGAGCATCAATGTAGTTAAACAAATCCGAAAAATTATCAAAAACGAAATTGTGATTCAATTTTCCACGAAGCCACATTGACATACGGGCTTTTCCGCCTTTATGCACTACAAGAGTCGGTTTTCTATGCCTCAAGGCTTCAAAAATTTCATCATAAGTCCCGCAAATGTGCAAATCGGGGTCAATATAAGCAATCAAAAAGTCTGCTACCTCAACCATTCGCAAATCAACGAGAACGATTTCTTTCGCAATATCACGCAATTCATCCCAACGCTCTAATTCAACCAATTTTGAAATCATTTCCTTTTCATCACCAATTTCATTAAATCTGCATTGTGTCGTTGGCTTATCCGTAGGGTCAAGGATTTGAATGCCCCTTTCTTTGAGGTATGGTGTAGCCAATTGTCGCCAACCTACGCCATCATCTTCTGCATGGTCAATCGGACCCGCAAGATAAACTCTATGATTCGTTAATTTGCCTTTCTTAGAACCGAATTGCACACGCTTTTTGGGTTTCAAATCAGCGAGAACACTTGCGGTTTCCTCATCAATCTCTAAATTGACGGCATTTTTCATAGTGTTTAATTATCCGAAGGACTATAAATACTTTTGCGGCATTTATGTGCGATAATAAATATCAATAGATGAAATCATCAAATACAGACCTGTCGCCATGAGGGTTGTTGCGGCGATAAAGACGACTTCTTTCTTATCCGTTTTCCACATTGTAAATGTAGCACCAACCGTGATAGCAAATCCGATAACAATACCTGCACCAACAATGGTTTTACGGTGATTGTCAAGGATTTGTAGCATGATATTGATTTATTGGTTTAACTATCTAAGAATAACTTATGATTTGTCAATCCCGCAATCTAAACAAATGTAGTGATTCGGGGCTTTACCTTCCCAAATGTGAACACAAGACTTATCTATTTGATAACGCAATTCACTAATGATTTTTAGAGTTACAACAAACTCCCTTGAATGAATTTCTAAGTCTTTCAAAGACGATTCAATTTCATAGTATCGTTTGACTAAATCCTTAACATCAGTCATGTATTGACTTTATCGGACTATCTATTTAATCCTTCAATTTGTCCGAGGTATTATACAAGTATTCATTCTCTATGAAATCCTTAATTTTATCGGACAAAGCATCCTTGAAAGGTATGTTTTTTGTAGCCCTGTATTTCAGCGTATGCTTTGAATCGTCAATTAAAATACAGTCTTTGTTGAAGTAATTCAATCTTTTGCGAAGTCCGTTTGAATTGATTCTCACCCACGCACCCCTGCTACTGAATTTGTCCCTCATAGATTCAACAATATAACTCGCAGGTTTTGGCTCATCCAAATCCCTAATTATATCCCAAATCGCTGATAATTCCATAGCATTTGTAGTGCCTCTTCGCTTCTTACGGTATTTGTTGTCGTTTGGTGTAGCCTTTCTTCCTAAAAAAGAAATGTTCATTTGTCCCTTCGCCCGACATTCTATACCGCAATACCACTTTGGTTGTGAAGTGCGTGAATGATAAATTTTATCATCACAATAGATACATTGTTTGTCCGTTTCACGCAACATTATTTATTCCTCTTCTTCACAATAAGAACAGTCATCCTTTTCATCAGCACGACCACATTCATTACAACAATTGCATTCAAAACATTCTTCACAACCCTCACAATTTCCTGTGTCGCAAGACCATACTCCATGATATGAATGAACCAAATTTCCACATTCATAGCAGTTTTGCATACTATCGTCATGCACACCGTTGATATAAACAATGCCATCTTCAACATACAAATCGGGTTCATCTTCAAAAATCATCCCCATTATAGCAGGGTCGCTTTCAAAACGGGGCAACATTTCAAGGTCAATAACACAAAAAATCCCTGCATCAACACCGAATTCTTGAACATTGTTTTTCGTTTTCAAGCCATAGAAAGACCATGTTCCATCCCCACCATTAGACCAAATTTCAATTTCTTGACCTCGCCAATTGATGATTGAATCCAAATGGTTTCCACTACGGCCATTATGTTGAAAAGTCAATTGACAAAATTCATCCCATTCATCATCGGGAATGATGTAGCAGGGGTCGCCCAAATAGTATGTCATGGTTTAGACGATGGGGAACGGTTATTTAAACATTTTGTAAAGCAAAGCACTACTCAAAACAAAACCCCATAATTTGTAATTTGTAAATACGCCTTCAGCATTTTTTGACTTCAAGACCTCAAGGGCTTCATCATAAGAATTAACTACGCCCGTTGAAATCATCTCTTCAATCTTATTCAATGTGTCGCTAATTTGTTTTCCTTGAAGTCCCAATTCTTTAATCATGCGGGGGGCGAAATCGGGCGGGCGATTGCCTACTTTTTCTTTCTTTTTATTGACTTCTTGTGTAATTTTGTCAATTTCTTTCAAGCGGGCATCTAATTGTTCATCACCACCACGCCTTATCCCCATAGTATCACCCGTAACTACTTCTACTAATAATGGATAATTTTCATTGTTTCTTAAATTGGCTACTTTAATTGGTTTCTTCATTTCCCAAAATCTGCCTAAGTGATTGTCCGTAGTCCAAGCAATCGCCTGTAATTCTTTCTTAGAAAACTCAAACGGTCCGTTTGTATTATTGTAATTCTCTAAAACTAATTTTGAACCCTGTTTGTCGTGTCCGTAAAATGTGTGATAACCACCTTCTTCATTCCATTCTGCCGTTTGGGGCTTTGCTATGTCGTGAAACAATAAAGCCCAAGCACCTAATTCTGTTCGGTTCGGAATTGTAGTGAACTTGTTAAATGCTTCTATGTAATGATTATACAATGTATCTTCGGGGTGATAATCTAACTTGTGGTGATAGTCTTTCATGTTTCTAAATTCGGGCATTAGTGTAGGCAAAATACCCGATTCCATAAGCAAAGTAAATCCATTTGGATAAACCAATGCTTTTCCTATTTCATCACGCCTACGCTTACTTGATAAATCATTCACCAATTCTTTGTTTTTCTTAATTGATTCCCATGTTGTCTTATCAATATCAAAATTGTATTTTACGGCAAAACGAATTGCTCTAATCATTCTCAAAGGGTCTTCTTTGAATCTTTCATCGGGATTTCCAACGGTTCTCACAATTCCTTTTTCTATGTCTTCCCTTCCGTTGTGATAATCAATAATTTCACCATCAAGCGTTTCACCTAATGCGTTAATTGTCAAATCCCTGCGGGCTGAATCCTCTTTGAATGTTTTTGCAGGGATAGCATCAATATCTGCCCTATCCTTTCCATACATTTCTTTTCTAAATGTAGTAACTTCAATTTGCTCTCCGAATGGAGGATTGATTAGACTTGTTAATGCTCTTTTCGCCCTATCACCTTCGGGTCCGAATAAATATTTATAACCTTCCATGTTATTGACTACTTCTGCTACTTGTTCGGGGGTCGCACTTGAACCAATGTCATAATCTTTGGGTTCAAGACCCATGAGTTTATCACGAACCGCACCACCTACAAACAACGCTTCATATCCCGCATTCTGTAATGCTTCAATGACTTCTTTCGCTTGAGTTTTCTCATCACTTTCAGCGTTTTTCGTTATCGGTATATTCATCAATTTGTATAATTCTACCGCATCCTCTTCCGACAAAAATTGGGTGATTGCAGAAATGGGAACTTGCTCAAAGGTAATAACCCAAAAACCCATGTCATATTTGTTAGGATTACCTTCATAATTGAAATGATGAAATAAAATCATCGGCATCCTGTTATGAAAAAGTGCCTTACCAACCGACTCATTCAACATTTTAGCATACCTTTTATTTTTTAAGCCTTCAACAAAAATATAAACATTAAAGAATCCTTTATTGAATCTTTTTCTCGGTCTTATTTTAATATCATAATAATTCAATTTCCATGAGGGTTTGATAAACTTTTCCTCTAACTTAACAATTGCAGGTTCTAATAATTCATCAAAATAAACTTGTTTGAAATCATCATGCTTTTCTAAAACTCCCCTGCAAGCACAAGAACAATAAATGTCACCGGGCTTATTTATTCGTTGCGGTTCCGATGAATCAACGAGAATTCTTGTTGGCATAATTTCCACCTAAAAATATGGATTCTTACCTTCACCGTATTTGTTTTCATACATCTTTCGGTATTCCGTAGCCGCCATTTGAGCCTTTCTTGCCGACCATTCGCCTTCATCTCCGCCTTTATTACCTTTCAATAACTTATTGCGGGCTTTTTGACGAAGCGAAGTATCTCTATATACTTTTGGGTCGGGTTGGTCTGTAAAACGAGCATTAGAACCCGTTCCTTCAATGGCTTCAAATGTTTCCAACCTATATTCTTTGACTTTTTCTTCTATGTCATCGGGTTGCGGTGAAAATTGCTTACCTGCTTTCGTATCCCGTCTTTTCTTAGCAGTAGTCCGAGCATATTCCTCATCCGTTAATGCTTCCCTTGCTTTAGCAGGTAAATAACGCTCTCCTGTCGCCTCTTCGCCTTGTGTTGATGGCTTACCCGACTTTGTTCCCCAATTTTCATCAGTCCACTTATCCAATGACTTTTGAGCAGGGGATTTGGCTTCAAATTCTGCTTTGTATTTGGACTTTACCTTAGTTAATGGTGTTCCACAAACGAAATTATAGTGTGTCCTTTGACCGTAGCCTGTCCATGAATCTGTTGTTCTTTGAATGTTGCCATATTGTTTGTATTTTCCACAAAGCCTTTTATTGAGCAATTTCTTAGGAACAGACCAACCATTAAATTTCAAATCAATAATATAATCCTCATCACTTCTGTTTGTATCATTCCCAAAAAGAAGGCTCATATCCTTTGTTCGCCATTTTTTACATTCGGGGCAAAATCCAACCCATTCAGTAGCCTCAAAAGTTTCGGACTTAAAAGCAAAACCCATTTCCTCAATAATTAACATATCGGACAATTCCCGTTTATTTAATTTTCTTAATTCGGTTAAATTCCATCCCGCCTTCCCTTTAATCAAATTCAAATGACATAACTCTTGTTTTGTGAAGTTTCTCATGTAGTATTCAATATACATTTCTTTAGGGAATTGGTCTTTGGCCTCTTTCATAAAATAAGCAATTGAAGCCGCTTTAATCATAGGTTTTCTTGTTAATGGATTTTCCTTTTCCAATCCCAAAACTCTTTTCAATTTAGGCTTTGACAATTTTTGGGCGGATTCTAAGATAAATTCAAACCTTTCATTCATATCTCCAAAATTCTGTTTGAAATTGTAATCGCCGGGACTATAACTTTCTGCATTTTTGGTTTCAAGACCTTCGGCTGATTTAGAAACATTTAGACTACCTTTGAGTCCAAATCTGCGTTTGTAATCCGCAAACGAACCACTTAGACTCGGCTTATTCCAAAGAACCCATCGGGATAGGCTACCTGCCGTTGTAGGGTCTTTCCAATCCTCTTTCGTGCTTGTAGTAGTCCCGCCTCCATGACGCTCAAGGTATCGTTGCATTCTTTCTTTATCACCATGTTTTGTGTAATCGCTCGCCCCTCTTTGACCGAAATGGGTTGTCTTGATTTTATTTCCTTCGCTATCTTCAAAAACCGCCATCAGTTTCTTTTCGGGATTACTTGAACGGGAGATTTCAACAGAATATGGTTTCTTATTGCCTTCTGCACTAAAATTTTCTGCCTTTCTTACTGAATGGTGTTTGAAACCATATCCGCCCAATTTTTCAAGAACCATATCGTCTAATTGTTTGTAATAATCCTCAACGACCTTTTTTGCTTCATCACTTGTCCTATCTAATTCCATCATAGCATCTTCGTCAAGTGAATAATAAGACCACTTTAACCTGTCTTCAAAAATTGTTTGTGGGTCGGCAATTTGATTTTCTCGCAAAGCACGACTGTAAAGCAATCTAAATGCCTTGACATATTGATTACTTGTGTCGTTAATTTCAAAAGGAATAATATTTTGTATCGTGTAATAAATAGTATTGTTAAAATAAACTCCTATTGTAAGGACATTTGAAGCAATTCTTCCAAAATCGTTCCTTTGAACGCCACTTTCTGTCCGTAATCGTTTATACCAACCAACAGGAGGTTGAGGAATCCTAAGCAAATTTGAATCTCGTTCTTGGTCTGCACCAATCTGTGAATTGATGGAGTTAATCTTTTTTCCTTGAATTGTATAATAAGCCCCTGTATAAGAAAGACCATAAGGATTATGACTTTTACTGACGAATTTTGGTGTGCGGGTGACGGGGCGGTTGCCCGCATTTTGATAAAATAACGGATTTTCTTTTGAATTTTGATTATTTACGGAAAGTAACCAATCATAATATGAAACGCCCTTTTTGAAATTATTTATTACATCTCCCGTTGCAGGTAACTCCTTTTCGGGTTCAAGCCTTTTCATAGTATTTTTCATAAACTCTTCATAAACATTTTCGCTTGGATAATCCCAACCCGTAAGAATCAATGGAGAATAATTTGCTACAAGCATTGGCTTGAATTGTTGGTCAAACCATGCCTGTTTGTTTTCATTGAACATATTGATTCGTCTTGTTTTTAAGTTATCCGAATCTAAAGTAATACTTTTTACCCACATTTGAATAATCGGTCTTTCAGCAAATATTGTAGCCAACCTTTCAGCACCGTAATTTTTACTCCATGATGATTTCGGCATAGGATAATTAGAATCAGAATTATTAAAAACCCCGAATTGCCAACCCATATCGCAATAGAAAGTCATTTTTTCATTTAAGGGGCGGTCTAATTCACCAATCGCAAATAAGAAGTCTAATTCTCCACGATGGTTTGTATAATAGTAATTCGTGAAAGGAATGGCTTTACCTTTGATTTTTCGCTTGTATTTCAAAGGAATAATCATGTTTTGATAATCTTCTTGTTTCCGTTCACCAAATTCAATTTCAAAGGACTCATCAAAAGAGTATTTCAATTCGGGTTTCATAACATGAAAATACAAATAATCCTCCGCATATTGCGTGGCTTCTTTTCGGCTTGTCACAAATCCTTGACGAATAATGGGAACACTACCTTTCAATAAAGGATATACTTTTGAATCATCAATTGGATATGATGCACCACAAACAAGGTTCATTTTTCCATCATGTTCACAATAAACAAGGTATGAATTTTCCACCTTATATTTTGAATCGCCCGCCTTTACTTTCTCTTTCAAAACATTCATGTTTGTTTGAAGCAAATAAAATGTAGCATCACCATATTTCAAATAACCCGATAATGATACTAATTTCATGTATTCATTGATATTCTGTATGTAGGGGTAAATCATAATATTCGGGTCACCTACAATTTCTAATTGATTTTTTAATGAAGTATATTTGTCTGCACCCATAGGATAAGGAACAATTATTTCATCCAAAGTCATTTCATGGATTTTTTTCATTGTTGGTTCAATTTCCCAATCACTAAACTTTTTCCATGTGAAATTCATTGAAGGCTTTTTATTCAAAAAACTTTCAGCATCATACTCTTCCATCCATGACTCCAAAGAATCTTCATATTCGGGAGGTTCTTCTTTTTTGGTTTCAAGACCTTCTGCACGATTGCCGACTACCGAATACTTAAATGGCTCAAATCCTTCAATCGCTGATGAAGTCGCTAAATCGCCCAAAGAATAATCACTTAATTCTTGGTCGGGCTGATATTCACCCGCTTTGATTAACTTTGATTGACGCAAAAAATAATAACCAATACCCGCCGACAAAAATGTTCCAACATAAGGAATTACTTTGTTAAAGGTAGGATTTTTACTGTCATCAAATAATTCCATAAATACTGAACCAACACCCAATGTGGCAACCGCTACAAGAACGGTGTCTTTGAGTATAGCCATGATTCCTTATTAGTGGACTTGTTATCTAAAGATGGCTTAATCAACCTTAACTTCAACCTTGTTTGTCATAATACAACAAACTTCTCCATCGGATTCGGTGTAAAATCGGGTTTCAAGATTCCAAAGACCTTCTCCGAGGTTTTTCCAATCGCTATGGCTGAATGTTATTCGGTATTCGCCCGTTCCCGAAACGGTGAACAAAGGCAAAACTCCGTATTCAACGGTGCTTTGGTAAGTGTCGTTGTGATATAGGCTAAACATGAAATCCACTTCGCTTTCACAGTCATTGTTAGATTGAATAATCATGGCGACTTCTAATTCGTTGCCGCCAATCAAATACAATTCAGCATCTTTGTGAATTAAATCCGTAACACAAGTCGGTTCGCTTTCCATCGTGACCCATGCTTCGGGACCATTCCACATAGAACCATCATAGGTATAATAATCTACGGTGACATGATAATCACCTGCGGGCAAATCAAGGTAATGTTCATTGATGACGAATTCATTGTGAAAATTGTATTCTAAAACTCTTGAATCGTCACCAACCATGATTTCAAAATAGCCATTATTCATGTGTTCGCCGCATTCATTCAAATCTCGGAAATCCACTTGAATTCTCAAATCATTATTGAATCCTTGTCCGTTATGGTCGTGGTCAAAAATGGCTTCGTTTTGCCACCACCAATCGGATTCACATTCGGGTGGACCACCGCCACCTCCCGAATCGTCAAAATCACAAGAACCATCTTCCCACGAAGCATATTCATCATAATTTAGCGCATCGGGGTTCATGCAACCACCGTATTCTTCATAGTAAGGGTCATAATTGTCGTCATCTTCCGAATTGAATACATCAATGACTCCGAATGCTTCCATACCACTTCCTGTAATCAATAAGAAAATAGGTGTCATTGTCAAAATTAACTTTTTAATGTCGTCTGCCTTTCTTTGAGCAGAAGCAATCGCTCGGTCTACAACATCACCTTCAAGTGTCGTTTCAACCTTCACTTCTGTTTTGTTTTCTCCACCATTCAATACCGTGTTGCTATTAACTTGTTGATTGATATTTTGAACGGTTGTAATCAATTCCGCCGCTTCTTTCAATTGTGTTATCAAATCATTGTCTTTCTTTTCATTTGATAAATTGACGACCCCATCATCTAATAAATCTTCAATTACTGAATCAATATCCCTACCCGTAGCATCAGCAATAACTCTTGCCTTTTCACGAATCTCTTCGGAAATATTACTCATAAGAAATCATTATCCATTTTGTTATCTAAGAACTTCTATTCTTTCTTGAAGCACTTTTCAAAGACATAACTTCGGATTCCAAATCTGCTACTTTATCTAAAGAATCGTTTAATTTTTGCGTTAATTCACTTAATTGCTGATTTTCAACCTCATTTGATTCTTCGTGACAATGTGGGTTTCTTTCCATGTCGGCTTGATGACGAACTCTAATTTCATCCATAGCCCTTTCGTGCGAGGCTTGGGCTTCATAATCGCTAATTTCGTTTTGCTTTTCTTGATTCCATGTTTCAATAATTTTCGTTACAATCAACAAAGCGGGACCACCAATGATGGCTAAAATTGAAACATAATCTTCGCTTGAATCAAGGTATGTTGGGTCCCAAGCCGTTAATACAAAGAAACCAACCGCAAGCATTACCCAAGCATAAACAATGAGCAAACCTGTTCTCTTCATTAACCAATCGTTATATGATTGCTTTTTCTTATCCTTACTCATAAAGACCCCAAAAAGTCTTTGTGTTTTCTTCTATCTAAGGATTTACTCTTGTTTCTTCACAAATGCTAACGCAGAAGCAATTTGCTCATCCGTTGCATCCTCAATAGGAACGGTTTCACCACCCTTCAAAACGATAACAATTGTCAAGACTCATCCCATTCCTTAATTTTCTTTGAATTAGAATCCAAATGTTCTTCCTCAATAAAGACTTGCATGGCTTCAGCAAATCCTTCCATGAATTCTTGCATTTCCTGTTGCTCTTGAATGTGATTTTCAAATAAATATTGATGGATTTTAATAAGTAATTGATTTTGAATATAAAGCCTCACGGAAATTCCAAGAACCAAAACGAAAACTAAAAGGTTCATCACCATCTCATGCGTTTCCCACATAAAATGAACCTTGTCTTTACAGGTATTTATACCTAATCAAAGCAAGAAGTGTGCGCCTATCAATGCCGTAGTCCCCATAGCCTTAGCACCAATGAATTTATTTGAACCCATACCCGAAAGACGAAGCCCAATCAAAACCGCATCAATAGCCAACACTAAAGCAATATCCGAAGGAATACCCATAATTTTTGTTTCGCTCATAATCAATCATCACCTTTAGCAATTTTTATTGCGTCATTTATTCTTTCTTTAAGTGAATAGCCTTCAGGAATTTCAGCAACATAGAGATTTGTATAATTTTCATTCACAACATAAACCTTTTTGAAACTATCACTCATCTCACTTTTACCCGACATTTTTTGCACTACTACTTTAACAGGACCTTTAGCCCATACCTCTTCAAATGTTACATCATCACTCCAAGAGTATGACCCTGATTTTCTGTTAATGTAGTAATTGATAAATTCGTTTGGCGCAATAGGTTCATCATCTAATGCTTTCCATGATTCATTAAACCCTATCTTCATTCCTTCTGCATAATTGTAGCCATCACCATAATGTGAAACATTGTAGTCTGCTAAATCCCAATCCCTCTTTTCTTTCACTAATTCCCACCTCATTTTCCCATTGACTTTTTCTCTTGCCTTATTCCAACCATCGGTAAATCCTTCTTTGAATCGTTTTTTATTCAAACCTCCATCTTTACCCGATATATCCCACCAATGAGATGAATTGACAGGTGCATTCTGCCTCACTTTTTTCCATGAATCGTCAATTACCTTTTTAGGAATATCGGATTCGGCTTCAAAGGTTTCTGCATTATAACCCACTATTTCATAAGCACTATTCAAAATTGCATTTTGCGGTTCTCCGCATTCATCACAAGTGAAATCCGCATCATAGCCGTAGCCACCCTTCCAAAGCGTCATGCTCGTTGGTTCTTTACAATATCTGCATTCTCTTTTTCGTGGTGCTTCAAAGGTTTCAGCCCCATAAGCCAATCCGATTCCCTTTGCAGGGAAATAGATTACACTACGGGAAGCATGACGGTTTGTTTCACCATATCTGCTTGTGTAAATTTCATTATTCTTTGTGCTAATGTAAAGTTTCATTTCATCATTATATTCGCCAAATTCCTTTGAATCGGTTTCAATCCAATTTGTAATATCGTCAATGTTTCCGATTTCATAGACTAAGAATTCGGAGGGACTATCAACATACGCTTCTAAACCCGGTGTTTGGTCTTTTCGGATGATGTATGAAAATCCTTTCTCTTCCATAGCACGAATCCACTTTCTAATCTTGAAATCGGCATATATATCATCTTTAGAAACTTCAATCGTATGATTGTTTTCAAAGGTTTCAGCACTAAATGGAGGGTTATTTTGTCTGCCTGTTCCACCTGCATATTTATTCATTTGATGGCATTCATCACAAATCCGCCCTGCTTGAACATCATTTAATGTGCCTTTATCAACCGTAGCATAGCATACCTCGCAATTTTCAAAGGTTTCAGCATCCATTGTGATTCTTTCCATTTCATCATGTAGTGTTGCGGAAGAAGGCAAACATGAATCACAAAATTGCCCTTCATCTGTTGGGTTGATTGAAGAAAAACCCTCATCACACTTGCTACAATAATACAAATCATCGTCTTCCGCATTCATAAAGGGTGCTTTGATTTTGCCTTCAACAACCGCATAAGCCAATCCCAAACCTGCTAAAAGCGAACCGTAATAAAGAACAGGTTTAGAAGTCTTTAATTTTTTAGTAAAATGGTGCGCCCCACCAACAAAGACTACAACAGGAATGCTACCCTGTAAAAAACCTTTCAAAGCAACATCCATAAATTGTTATTTGTAGCCTTACTATCTAATAACTACTGTCATACCAATGATACTTCCTTTCAAAATTTCTTCGGGTTTCCGATTTCCAACCATGACATTCTTTTTGTCGCTTTCCTTTGGCTACATTGTGTCGTGGTTTGTAGCCCTTATTCTCGCCCGTATAGAAATAACGCTTACAATCGGGACAATCCCATGTTTTTTCATTACATTCACTACAAATCAAACCTTTGCGGTCATTCCATTCAATGTGCCGTGAATCAGCAACATTTGTCAAACAAATAACGCATTTTCCTTTCCATCTTTGAACCATTGAGGACACCTTTCGGGTTTATATTTCCATTGTGGACCTTTGCCTTTATTCATATAAGTCTTTCCTTTGATGTAATAATTTCTATATGAGGCTACTACATCATCCCAATTATCACCACCGATTTTGTATTCATCGGGCATGGCTTTAGGAGGAACAGTTAATTCACCTCTCGGAATAAATTTATCACAAAGAATATCACAACGAATGAGAATGTTTTCGGATTTGTGGTGCTTTCCTGTTCGGTGTGTGTATTCTTCACAATATGCAAATCCAAGCGTCAAAACCCAATTGAAATTTTCAATATTTTCTGCAACCCATTTCGTGCAGGGGTGATTTTTATGAGTAGCCTTATAGACCCAATCACCATTATAACCATTGACTCTTAATGCCGTTGATAATTGTTGGGCGGATTCCAAAATCATTTTGATTACATGGCGGTCCGAATGTTCCCTACCACAAATTCTCGGATTGCGGTTGGTGATGAAGTTATTCATGTATTGAGATGAATACAAACACCTAATTATACTTTGCTACACTTGAAAATTATCTGCATTTCTCAAAATAACAAAGACTTTAGCAAAAACCATTTTGAATTGAATTTGTCTTGTGTTTCTTTATTATGCAACATATCCGTAAGCAAAATCTGTAATTTGGGCTTTTTGTTCGCTTTATTGATAAACCAATTTACCAACCATTTTTTCTTCAACATTTTTTGTAATCGGTGTGAATTATGCAATTCTTCACCAATTAAAGACCATAACTCATTTTGATATTCAACACCTGTATTATCATCAATAATTTCATAATTAGCCGTTAATTTTCCCGAAGTCAAAGCATTTCCAATACCCTCTCCTGTAAATGGGTCAATTAGACTTGCGGCATCTCCAATCAAAATACAACCGTTCATGTAATTTTTTCTTGGGTGTAATCCCTTTCCTCTTGGTGAACCCAACGGAAGTAGCCATCCTTTCAAGGTTTTCTCTTCTTTTTTGGCGTTTTTGAACCTTTTACTCAAATAAGATTCATTAACTATGTAGGACAACATTTCTTTCAATTTAACGGATTGATTATCCATATCATCAAGTAGCATACCTACTCCAATGTTAAATCGGTTTTCGGAAATCGGAAATATCCAAAAATAACCCGGTAAAATACCGTCAATGAAATGTATTTCAAAATCTCCACTATTGCCTTCAATGTCATACCAATACTCTCTAATGGCAGACGAATAATGTTTTCTTTCTTGTTTCGGTGTTTCATTATGATTCAAAACCGTTCTTGAAATCGGACAATTATAACCACCTGCACCAATAACTAATTTTGCTTTGTAGTGATTTTCTTTGGTTTGAACACCCACCATAATACCATCTTCAATAATTGGTTTCAAGACCATTTCTTGTTTGAAAGTGCCACCATTGGATTGAATCATTCCTCTCGCTTTTTGAAAAATTATATTGTCAAAAATCTCTCTCTCAATTGAAAAAGCCGAAAAAGGGTCGTCGGGCGTGGCAATATCAATCCGCAATTCTTTTTTATTAGGTGCAACAATTAAGACCCCTGTTGAGGATATTTCTTTAATTCCATTTATCTCATCACCTAAGCCCATTTCATCTAAAATAGTCAATGACTTACCCGTTACACCATCACCACATATTTTATCTCTCGGAAATGATACCTTGTCAAGAAGCAATACCTTTTTACCTTCTTTCGCATTAAAATAAGCCGATGAAGAACCTGCGGGTCCCGCACCTACAATAATTACATCATATTCTTCCATCTAAACCACCGAACACTTGATACCTAAATAACGAGTCTTGGGTAATATGTTAGCCATTTTTTGAACGATTTCATGTTTCTCACCTTGAAAAAAATTAAACTTGTTCCAATTACCTTCTTCATCTAAAACTTCAATCAACCATTTCATAATATCATGCCTCTTCTATTCTTTTTTTAGCCATTTCACAATATTCGGGCGAATTATCTATAAGTATGTAATCCCAACCATGTTTCTTTGCGGAAACACCGACAGTCCCCGAACCACCGAAGGGGTCAAGAACCAATTTGCCTTCACACGATTCCAAAATGTTGTCTACTAATTTCAAAGGAAATGGTGCAGGGTGCGGATTTTTTGTTTCTTGATGGATTCTCCAAATATCACCCTTCTTATTTGCATTCTTTTTGAGTCTAAATGCTTCTTTTCCTTTAGCCGTTTTCGGCATCAAATAAATGACTTCATAAGTAGGTAAGAAATAAGTGGGATTGAAATTGAATCCACCCGACCTCGCCCAAATAATCATTTGACGAACATTAAATCCTTCTAAAAACGGGTGTCCTTGCATCAATCCACCTTGAACACGGAATTTGTGATTGAAGAAAATAGCACCTGTTGGTTTCAAGACCCTAAATAATTGAGTTAAGACTTCCCTCATCCAATCATTATATTCGGTAATAGGCAAATTATCCTTATAATTCTCATAACCTTCCGTCAATTTGCTATTCTCCCACTTCCCGCCATTAGAATAGAGTATTCCATTACCTGTTGAATTTCTCAAATTGTAAGGTGGACTTGTTATCACTACATCTACCGATTCATCGGGCAATTTAGCCAATTCGGTTAATACATCACCGTTGATAATCACAATTCTATATTCTCAAAAGGAGTATTTATAACTTAACTTCCTATTTCATTGAAAGAATCCAAACCTGTTTGCGCTTCTGCACCGTGTAATGCACATGGGCGGGTCAAATATTCCGTGTGAATGTCTTCTATGCGAGCAATTTCAACGGTTTGTTTTAGCGTAGTCCATGCTACATTCTTTACACCCATTGACTTCAAGACTTCAAGACAATTACTGCATGGTTTTGCGTTTCCTGTTCTGCCGTCTTTACGGTATCGTGCAATAAATACCGTTGTCCCTTTCGCTCTCCGCTTTTGAAATCGGACTTTCTTCAAACAATCCATTTCAGCATGAATAGATGAACCACGATAACCTTTCTTATTGACTCCGTATGCAATAGGCTTACCATTTCGCAACAAAAATGCAACCATAGGGACTCGGCAATTGCTCTCTAATTGCTTTTCCTTAGTCGCTTCAAGAAGTGAATCTATGTTCAATCAGTATTCCCACCTTTCAGCCATTCTGCGGATTGCATCTTCGGGAACACCATGAGAATTACGCTCGGCATAAAGAGGAATGTCCTCTTCCTTCCAATCAACGCTGATGACTTGAACCATGAATCCGTTTTCTTTCGCCGCTTCCACATAGCCTTCATACTCCCAATGTTGGGTATTGGTATTATCAATGACGCAAATTGCAGGGGTAGTATGTGGGGCAAATCGTTCCATGAAAGCGGTTGCTAATCGGAGGTTTTCGGCATGATATTCACCGAGTTTAGAGGGGTCAAATTGATACTCTCCATCAACCATGAAAAGGTCGTCTGTTGAAAAGATAGCCCCCATATCATTGAGTTTCTTAGCAAGTGTGGATTTACCCGTTCCGGGAAGCCCTCTCAAAATGTAGCAGATTTTCGCCATGATTTCACCCAACCATTAGTTATATTTAAGCATTCTTAGGCTTCTTAAATGTATAACGAGCCTTAACGAATCGCTCATCGTTAGGAACAAAGAACGGATAACCATGATAAGGTTCATTTAGGTCTTCATCCCTCACACCATTCAAATGTTCTTTTAGGTTTTCAGCCATGCTATGCAGAACCGTTTCAAGCCACTTAATAGCGTTATCATTGTAGAAATACTGTGTGCGAGAATGCAAAACACCATCCCAATAAGTGTATTCTTTTACTGCATAGTAATAACCATAGGAATTATTGTAATCATAATAAGTCATTCCCGAATAGCGATACCTTCCGTAATGACGAACAGGATAAAGACTGAATACATCATCACCTTCGCCCGAAATGTTTTTTGGCACTTTCCCATCAATTGTAACGAAAATGTCGGGCATATTGTTCAATTCTTCATCACCTTCAAGTGAATACCATTGACCCCTAATTCTCCGAGAATTGACTCTTCGCCACTTTTGACCGTCTTTTACAACCATTTCAAATCAAACCCTTTTCAATCATGTATGCGTCAATGACTCCTTGAACAAGCCTTCGGGAAATCGGGTGTGAACCGCCAACAGACCATTCAGCATCTTTCAAGGGGCGATACCCCCTATATTGTTTGCCCTGCTTCCAATCATAGATAGTGCAAACGACCCCATCAATGCTGATAATCCATTCCTTGCGGATTTTACCATCCCCATTTCCATTATCAATAGATGGCTTCCCAAAAACCTTCTTCAAAGTAGCATAATCGGCTCGGATTTTTCCTTGACCGCAACAACCGTGTTTAACGGCTTCTGCATAAGGCAAACCTGTAATGACATAACTTTCATCAACAAGCCATGCTTCAGTCATAACTTTTTGTAGCGGTTTTGGCTCACGCTTTTTCAGGATTTTGGGTCGCTTCTTGAATAGCCACATAATTTGTCCGATGGACTACTCATACTTAAACATTATCGCAGTTAATCATAGAAATCAAGTAATTCTTCAATTCCTCTTCATCTCCGAATGCGTAAAAATAACGACTTGCACCACCCACATCTCTAAAACAATGGCTTTTTGTAGGCACTTTTTGTTGAACACCTCCAAATAATTTATTACTACTTGATTTTGCAGGGTTTTTGGGATTTCCAATCCGTGTGTCCGACCTATCTCCACTTTGTAAATCTAATTGATAACAAGGACAATTTTCATCCGTATGTGTGTTTCCTTCGTCTTTATACATTCTCGGTGCTTCTTGCTCTCCTTTTGAATGACCTAATTTGTAAATAGTATCATTTATGTTTTCGGAATTTTTGTTATTGATTACTACTCCGTGATTTTTACCTTTGATTACTTCTTCACAAGTGCATTCTAAAAGCAAATTAGAAGGAAAACGACCTTTAGAACTCGGACCCGCTTCATTTCCTTTCGCTCTTGTAAAAATATCGCCCGAATTACTATCAAAGTCTTTACGGATAATCATTGGGTCATTGTGCGATATTCTGCAAATATCTATGTTGATTCCTCCGCACCCATTCTTAATGATATTATTTGCTACTGTTCCTTTGAATGGCTTTCTCAATAAACCCGCCTGTAATGACTCATTTTGAAATTGTATTTTAATACAATCACGGACTTCCCAACCTTCATTTTCTAATTGGATTATATTTGAAATGTAATGATTTATTTTATGTAAAACGATTATGTGAGAGCCATCAGTAAAGCCTTCAATATGAGGGACTTTTTCTTTGTAATAGTAACCCCATTTCATGTTATTCCACCTTGATTAAAGTAGTCAAATAAGTATTCAATTCACCTTCATTTTTATAAGAAAAGAAAAACCTTGACGCACCGCCAACATCACCGTAGCCTAATTCTTTTTTTGGGTCTTTATCAAGAGTCCATACATTACCACTTCCTCCTGTGGTCGCCCGACCTTGTGATTTTTTCGTTCCACTTTGTAAATCCAATTTGTGAATCGGACAATCGGCTACGCAATCATAATCGGCTACAATTTCTTCTTTTAAATAGGATTCTTCTTGGGGAACATCATTTGTTCCACCAAAAGGATTCGCTTTTCCTTTTTTCGGAACATGACCGTTGCCCTTAACAATTTTTTGCCCTTTGTGTTCACATGATTCGCTATGAGAAATGATTAAATTAGCGGGAAAACGACCCTCATTATTCATTTTTTGAATAGAGGCTAATTGCGCTTCCTTCATTTTTTCATTATTTTCCTCCGTTGTCTTGTCTTTTGAACCTGCAATATGGCTTTTAGATAATCCCGAACCGTTGCGGTTAGAAAATGTTGAAGGATTCCAATTATCAAGTGTGCCTCCACCTTTAATTCGGGTTGCATCAATGTTGATTCCTCCGCAACCATTTTTAATTACATTAGAAGCAACAGTTCCTTTGAATGGTTTTCTTAGCAGAAGTGCCTGTTTTGAAGAACCTTCTTGTAATATTTTCATACAATCCCTAATTTCCCAACCTTGTTCCTCAAGACGAATTGAATTGAAAACATAATTCTTAACTTCGCAAACATAGATTGCATGAGAACCTTCGGTAAATTTGTCAATATGAGGCAAAGAATTGCCGTTTGAATAAAAATACTTCATTCCTCTTCCCTCCAACGAGGCTCAAGACTTAACTTCATATCACAAGTGCCAAATTTATTATCTCCCCAAACAACAAATTTCCTTAACGGAACAAATAGTGGGCTTGTTAAACGACTTAAAAATCTTCTCATTTCATTCACCTTTTTTAATAACAAATAAGTATTCTTTCAAAGGTTCCAATTCCCTTGAATAATCAATAAATAATCCGTC
>Ga0255772_10000682_pt1 | contig 33492 bp, 43 predicted proteins | sample 071ome_34_FD_179970 | JGI IMG/M metagenome (GOLD analysis project Ga0255772, IMG submission 179970) | Coastal salt marsh microbial communities from the Groves Creek Marsh, Skidaway Island, Georgia - 071411BT metaG (version 2) | ecosystem: Environmental > Aquatic > Marine > Intertidal zone >...
ACATTTCTGCTGACACTGATGCAGGTGGTACACAAGGTAATAGACTTGCTCATACATTTACTACATCAACAGAAGAAGATCAACAATACACTGTGAAACTAACATTGGATACTCATAGTACTGCTGACCCAAGTGTTATACCAAACAACACCTCAGCAGTTATAAAAGTATATGATACACATACTCCAGAAGTAGCATTGAGTACTACATCTGGTGTTAATGAAGAATCTACTAGTGGTTTACAAGTAGCATTTACTAACAATACAGAAAGTACCATTGGTAGTAATGCTGACTTTGGCATTTATTACATATATAATTGGGGAGATGGCACAACTTCTACAGTATCAACTGGTAGTGGTGCCGCTGGTGATACAGGTCAAGCAATTAATCACACTTATTCATTAAGTTCAGGACAACAATCAGCAGGCACATCTGTAGATTATACAGGTAACTTACAAGTTTATTCTGCACACACTGGTTCACCTTTTACAAGTTCAAACTTTACTGTTCATGTCGAGCCAGATGTAAGAGCAGATATTACAGGTACAAGTACTACAAGTGATTTAAGTGAAAGTGATCATGGTGTTAGAGATATTTACAATGCTACAGATTTAAGCGGCACTGACAGAGCAGAAGTTACTGTGGTAAACAATAGTCAAAACGGTGACAGTTTTACCTATGCATGGGGAGACGGAGATACAGATGCTAACATAACAAGTGGTGCTGGTTTTGTAGGTGGCGGTAATATTACTCACAGTTATTTAGGTGAAGCAAATACCAGTTATACATTAATAATGACAGCAAGTGGTACACCTGATATTACTGCTCAAACAGATACTGATACTGAAACATTTACATTGAGAGCAGTACCAAATGCTCCAGATGGTGTTAGCAGTAAGACATTGAATTTAGCAACAAATGCCAACCATGGTAATAATTCTAAGTTAGCCTCAGGTGCAGTAGACGATGCTGGTAGTGGTTTAAGTGCAGGTGATGCCTTAAACACAAACACTGCTAGAAGATATGATACTTCTACAAGTATTAGTACAGATTTAATTAACGATGCTTATAACAGTTTCAACGGAAATGTTACTGCATATATAGATGGTGTTGCTGACGGAACAAAACAATTTACATCTGCTACAGGTGAAACAGGAACATTTACATCGCTGGTTATTACCAGTGAGGGTGATGCACATGACGAAATAGGTGCCGCACAATATCCTGATAACTTCTATCAAGTATTCACAGGCAGAATTACAAAAGACATAAGCAGTTTAAATTATGGTGTGCATACAATGTACATAGGTCATGACAGCACAGGTAATACTAACAATGTTAATGTTGTATATGACAATGTAAACACTGTGCCTACATTAGATATCAGTGGTGCAAGTTTACAAGAAAATACAAATGGTTCATTGAGATATGTAAGTGGTATTCCTTACTATAATTCAGGTAGTCCTACAGTAAAACTAGTAGGTGCTACAGTTACAAATCTAGTTGGTCAAGCATACAAAGATGATAGTGCTATTTTTAATATTCAGAGTGGTACTAACACAGAAGGATCAGGTTCAGCAGTACAGGTTGAAGGCAGAAGTTATTCACAAATAGATGGTGCAGTAACAATGTTAAGTGGTGGTATTCCTGTTGCTAACGTTGGTGTTGGTGGTGCTTACACATTAGGTAATGTAAGTATAGATATTTCGACAAGCAGTGTTAATACTGTAGAGCCAATTAAGTTTACTATAGAAAATTTAATGGGGACAAGTACTGCAACTTCAGATACCTCAGAGCAAATTCAAGTTTGGAGAATAACTCCAACTTTAGATGAAACTGCGATTCCAGTAGCAGATAGTTTAGGTGCTACATTTGATGACGATGGTGTAAGAATAACAGGCTTTGGTAGTAGTTCAGATACTCCTGCGTTCGATAATAGTATTAATAATTACACTGCTAATGCTTGGAGTGGTGCAGAAACTATAGCAGGTACCTCAGAAGCAGTTAATAGATTTAATACAATTAAACACTATGATACAGATTTAAGTTCTAATTACTTGCCTGTAGGCCCAGACTTGGCAACAGGCAGAAGCGGAGCACAATACTTTACTTTTGCATTTAGAAGAACCACAATGAGTAACTTTGACATTACACTAACCGGAACTGTTAGTGGTGTTTGGGTTGCGGCACCTGGCACAGATATTGATAGTACATCAGGTTTAAATGGTTGGGTTCATGCTGGTACAACTTATGGTGGTGCAGGTACGCCAGGATCTAATACAGGTGCTGGTGGTAATGGTTCAGACGGCTGTGCATTTACATCAGGTGATAGGATTATAGACGGAACAAGTTATAGTAATGACACGTTCACAATGACACTAGGTGATCAGAATGCTACAAACTCTACAGGTAACAACATACTTGTTAGAATTAAATTGGAGTCAGGCGACAGTTTAACTGCCCTGAGTATAAGTTAATGGCAATATCAGATAGTCAAAAAGTAGATTTACTTTGGAAAAAGGTGGGCTTTGGTAAAGCAAAGACAGATACCAACGACAATAAGAAAGCACCCAACGAAGCCATTACTTCAGACTTTGTAGTTAAAACAGATCAGATATGGGCACAGTCAGGTAGCATACCAGGAGTTATACCAACAGCAAATAGCAGTATAGTTCATGTGTATGCTGATAGCATTAGTGGTACATTAGAATGTACAGAAGATACTACAGCATCAGATAATAGAACCTGGAAAACAAATTCAACCAATTGGATATCACCAGGTTTTGGAGCAACTTATCAATTAAAAGTTTATGCGGCAGGCAGTGGTGCAAGTAATGTTCAAAGTTCAGGAACACAATTATTTGAAACAGGTTCAGGTAACGATGACCAATGGTACTTTGATTATCAATCAGGTGTGTTACATTTCTTAGGTACAAACTTACCTACAGCAATTGGCACGGCTACTGCTAATGTTATTCATGTAAGTGGTGCAAGGTACGTTGGTACTAAAGGGATCAGTGCTGAAGCAAGTGGTTCAAGTGTTACACTATTTAAAGCCAACATGGCGGCTGTATATGCAGACAGTGATATAAACACTGGTGATTTACTTGTTGTAACAGATGCAGGTGATGGTGAGTATGGTGTTTATATTGCTAACCAAGATGCTCCTACACAATTAAGTCACTTAACCGCAATAGCAAGTAGAGACAGTGCGGCAAGTGATGCAGGTTCTTTAACATCAGACGTTCTTTATACAAGTGGTAATGTTACACTCGGTAATGTAAGTGCTGGTAGTAAGATAGAAGAAGTAATGATAACTGTAAACACAGTTTATGATGATGCTAATGCCTCAATGAGTGTTGGCGATGATAGTGATGACAACAGATTGTTTGACGATGCTTATTTAGATTTAACTGCTACTGGAACCTATGTTGTTAATCCAAGTTATGTTTACTCTGGTACACTAGATAGTGCTAACACAATTAAAGTATATCAAAATGCAGGAACATCTACACAAGGTAATGTTACTGTAACTGTAACATATTCCTAAACAAATAGTTCTTCTATATCAATATTTGTAAAGCCAGGTTTTCTATCCCATATCACAGGACGATTATATTTGTATTGTTCTAACTGATTTGTAAATATTAATTCTTTATTTTTTAGTTTATTATATAAATCTGATAATGTATAATATTCTTTTTGTAGGAAGTTTACACATCTTTGATAAAATTCTTTATCTAATTCTATATTAAGAGGTTTGTCCCATTCTTCGTGCCATGTTTTTTGTTCTGTTTTACTTAAATATTTTGCAATATAATAACTCTGTACCTGTTTATCAAAATCAGTCCTAATAAGAAAAATATTTCTTTTACTGAGCTCTAAAATAGAAGGTAATAATTGTTCTTTACTTGTATTCAAATGATAAGGAAATATCTTTATTATGTTTTTAGTATTATCAAATAACTGTGACAATTTTACTTTATGTTCTGATAAAAACCTTTCATGAAAGTGTTCACCTAAATTTGTATATGTAGGATTTTCTTTATGTAGTTGGCTACAAAAATATGTACTTGCTGTTCTATAAGTAGAAAAAACTGTGATCATTGAATAAACCTATATTTGTGATTTAGTTTTAATATATCATAAAATAATTCTTCCCCACCAGATACATTTTCAGCCCAATCACCGTCTGCATCACCATCAGCATCATCACTAATATATTTGTAACATATAAAATCTCTTTCCATCATCAAACAAACTTTTGCTAATGCATAGGCTTCCATATCAACACAATTAAATCTGTTTCCGTGTATAATATTTTCCATCATATCAAGTGCATGAACATTATCAACAAATTGATCCTGAGTTCTACATATCAATCCTTCAGTGCCAAATTGTAAAACATTAGACATTATACCTTCATCACCAAATGTTATACCTGGACCACCAACTAATTCACCACAATCCATATCACCTTGTAAAAAAGTAGTACACTTTACTATTTCGCCTTTCTTCACTCCATAGGCCGCACCCGCTGTACCATAATTAATAACCGTTTTAACTTCTGGATGTGTAGCAAGATATCTTGTTAAAACATGAGTAGCATTTATTTTTCCAACTCCCGTAAATAATATCTTTTCCGGTTGGCATTGTGGCAACTCACTTTGTAATGCTGTAACTATTATATATTCCTCTGAAGGCGCCCGTAAATGAGAAAATAATTCTGGTTGTATCATAATTCTAATATTTCATCCATGTATTTTGTAAATTGTAATTTAAGTTTTTTCCATAAAAAACTGTTTCTGTTAAACATTTGATATTTGTTGTGTAATATTTTTTTATGAGTTTCAGACTTATTATATTTTAAATTTCTAGATACAAATTCTAAATCAATATCCTTTATTATCTCTGTAATTTGCTCAATTCTATTTAATGCATTTGTTTCAGAGTCAAAACTCAAATCAAATAGTTCATCATGAACTCTAAATCCATAAGATTCCATTGCTTTATGAAAGTCATGCTCCCCAAATGTTATCCAAGGATGGCCGTTCATCAATGGGAAAAGTGTTTTTTCTGTTATAAATGCCTGTGAATCTTTATAATATGATTGTTGATTCTCATCGAAATCCCAACTAGAGCCACAAAAACTTTCACAAACTAAAGAGAATGCTGTGCTTTCATATACATATCTAGGCAATGCTCTAAAACTGGAATTTATACTGGGAAAAACTGGTTCTAATCTTATATCATTATCTAAATTAAAATCTTCTATAGAAGAAATTAATTTTTTACTATAATTCATCATTTGTTTTTTATCTTCATCCTGTTCTGAACCCCAACCTTTAAAGAATTCATCTATTCTTTTAATTACGTTATCTTGTGCTATTAAGTCTTCATTGTATTTTTTATAAGTAATTAGATTATTGATATCTAATCTATTCTTTTTTAAATAACTTAAACAAACATGTTTTTCTATTCTCCAGTTCCATAATAAACAATTATATTTCTGTTTAATTCTGTTGTAGTTTAGTTGAGGATAAACCATCATGATATTGGAAGGTATCGACAACATTCTCAAAATCATAAAAGGAAAAGGTTTATATCTATCTAATAATTGTTTGCCCTCTACTGGTACAGAATTATCCATTAATATAATATTTTCATATTTGTCTAAAATTTTTTCTATGTAATTTAATTGCCAAGGCTCCTGCGAAGTATATATTATTGCTTTTTTATATTTTTCACTTGTTTCTTTTACTACCTGTTCAAATCTTTCTGATTGATGTGGTATACTGCCAACATTTACAAAAACCAAACTGTCTTTTTCTGATTCACTCCATTCATAATCCATACCTAAAACATCAAACATATCATGGATATCTGTTCTTCTTAGAGAAATACCAAAATTATCATTGTCATTCCAGATAAAAGATAATTCATTAGGCTCCGCATTAGATATATTATTCTTTGTGGGAGCGATATTATAAAATAATTTAAAACTCATTAAAAACCCTCAAGTATTTTATCATAGTGTATTCCAACTCGTTCCATAACCTACTGTTTTTATTTAGAATTAAATTTTGGTTATGTAATATTTTTTGACGGGTTTCTGATTTAAAATCTTTCACCTGTGTTGCTATATGCTCATAATTCAAATTATTAACCATTGTGACAAGACTTTGTGCTCTTTGTATCAAACAATCATTGTTATCAAAACTCATATCAAATAGTTCATCATGTATCTGAAAACCTAACTCTGTCATTGTTTCATGAAATCCTATTTCTGCATATGATATCCAGGGGTGTCCATTTAACATAGGTAATATTGTTTTTTCTGTTATGTAGGGCCTACTATCAATAAAATTAACAATATCTCCTTGTTCTATAGGATCAAAGTCTTTAGTAAACTCTGAACCAGAAAAACTTTCACACACTAAACTAAAATAAGTATCATTAAAAACATGCTCAGGAATTATTCTAAATGTACAATCAAAATGTCTATCGTTCATAAAACCCAGTGTGTCGTTTAAATATACTTCATTTTCTAATTCTATATTATTAAATTTGTATAAACCATCTTCTAATTTTCTTAAAAAATCCTTGTCTTGATCTTTTTTATTAGCATAAGTAAATTCAATTGGTGAGTTTTCGTCCTGTCTTTTTCTATAGGTCACCATGTTTTCTTCTACTAAATTTCCAGCATCATGTCTAAAATTGGAAATAGTATTTTTCAATATTGTAAATAATACATGTTTATCACTTCGCCAGTTATTCATCAAACAATTAAATGCTTTAATCTGATTATTATATGTAATGTTAGGATGCACCACAGTAATTTGGGATTTTAGAGAACCAAATTTTGTTAGTAAAAAAGGAAAAGGCATATATCTTTTGTGATATTGTTGAGCATCGTACAGGTGTGTACTACAATCCATAAAAAACAGATTATCAAATGTTCTTAAAAACTTATCTAATATATTTTTCTGCCAGGGTTCCTGTGTGGATAAAATTATTGCTTTATCATAATTCATATTAGCATATTCACATATTTTATAAAACTTACTGCTTCTATGAGACAGACTACCCACGTTTATAAAAGGAATAGAACCCTTTAGGTTATCACTCCATTCAAAATCTATACCCAAAGTATTTAATATATCACCTATACCAGTGTAGTCTGATTGAGCACCATCTGGTAATACAATATCATGCCAAACATCAGCACCGTCTTTTGCTGACACAATATTTTTATTTGGTTCTTTATTATAAAATACTTTTATTGTCGTCATCTGTTAATATTACACCATAAACTTTTGGTGTGTCCTTTATAATTGTATCCATAAATTCTTTGGGATTATCAAAATCATGACTTATACAATGTCCTAACATGTGCCTGCCAGGAGTGTATTTTGCATCATTTAAATCCAAGTATTTTGCAACCTCATTTTCTTCTATCCATTTATTATATTGATAATCTAAATTATTTCTGTGATGTATATCGTTTTCAAAATGTATCCAGCCAAATGCTACCCAGGGATGATGATACAGTTGTTGTGAGCAGGCATTTCGCTGAACTAATTCTATATCATCAGTCCAACTACATGATAATAAATCTTTACCCACTGTACCAAAATCTAATTCTAACCATCCCTTAGGTTTTTGATATGTAAAATATGTATAATCTTCTGTGAGCATTTCCATATTGTAATATCTTTCTGGTGCTTTAGATGGTTTAAAATTTAGTTTTAAAGATGTAAAGTAATGATTGTGTGCTTTGGCTAAACTCTGTCTACATGCTTCATTACTTTCATCTATGTATTGGAATAATTTTTCATTGTAATGCACCATCATATTAATTGTCTGAAAATTATTATACCATTCATCATAATCAACATCTTCAGGTAATAAGCCTTGTTGATGTTTATCACTAAGAATAGGTAAATTATTTTCAAATAAGTCATGTAAAGCATTTAGTTCTTTTATTTTTACAACATTAATGTTTACATCATCTAATTTATATGATTCAGGTATAGTAAACCAACCCCATTCTAAATTGTTAAATTTATCTATGATGATATTCATTTGTGTTCTGGATTTTAAAATGGCATCTTCTATGGGATTAGAATAAACGTCAGTGGCAATATTTAATTTGCTTTCTGTATCTGTTTTATATTCCTGCAGAGTTCTTTTATGATTCCACATAAACTTTTGTGTTAATGGCAAATCATTAAGTTCCCATGTTACTACTTGACTACCAGGTTGATTTAACATAAACTCATGATCCACAACCTGTTCGTATACTGGTGCTTGAGAATAATTTGTGGTGTAATATGTTACATCACCAGGTTTATATATCACATGATATCGCATTAAATATGCCCTAGTGTATCTACTATAGATTCGCTATTTTCGTAAAACTGATATATATTTTTAATTTTTTCTAAGTCTTTTTGATCTTTAAAATAGATATCTTCATTTGCAAACAGGATATGTGAATCATTATCTAATGCTGATTTTAAAAGTTTATATCTTAAAAATGGGTCATCAGGTAAACTGTATAAAGAATAAACAACAATACCTCCTATAGATTTTTGCTCTACGTAATCGTGTAAGTTTGGCATCCAATCCATAAATTCTAATTCAAACTTGTAATCTATAGACTTTATGTTTAATTTTTTAATATAATTATTTAAAAATAGTCTTTGCAATGGAGCAGGAATGAATTTAGTATGTTTTGAGTTCCATCCTGCATAAGTAACCCAATCTCTATTAAGATCAGGTTTAAGTTCCTCAAAAGAGTCACCCTTCATTCTAAAATATCCTGCAGGCAGTTTTCTATAAAAACTTTCTCCTTTAATAAGTATTCTAAAATCCATACTTACTCGTGTTACATCTGTATCATTGTTTACGTTACCATGAATATTATTTGAAGAGAATAAAAATACTTCGTCAGTGTCTATTTGTAATGGGGTACAAACCTTTTTGCATTCTTCTTGTAATTTATCACTTGACCATCTCTCATCTAAACATTTTTTAGATATAATATCTGAATCGTCACTTGTTAATATCTGTAAACTATTAGTATCAAAACTTTTTGTAATTGGTACCCATATATTTTTTACACCCATTCCATTTCCGACCCAACCATCTTTATGGAATGTTAGAAGTCTTCCTGCTTTTACCTGATCAGGAATAACAATTCTTATATTTACTGCCTTCTGTATCATATATTCTTCATCAACAAAGGAACATATAGTATCACAAAAATTATCAAGTTTGTTTACAAATTCTGTAGTTAATGACAATGATTGTAATTTATGTGCTAATTCATTTATTTCAAATGGTTTTAATACTTTATGGAGTTGTGAAAGGTCTGTTATTTGTGGGAATATTTCTTTAGATTTTTCAAGCCAAAATTCATACCAATTAAATTCTTGTAAATCAAATTTTATTTTATTATTATTCCAATTGTTTTCTTTTTGCTCTAACATAGTGTGTAGTCTGAATTATGTTTACCACTATTTATCGACTTATAAATAAGTGTGTGAATATTATTCGGTTATCATTCAAACAGATCAATGACATTTGGAAGGAACATTTATGGCCTGACAGACAGAGTCCTATAGAAACTCATAGTGCTATGACATGGCCGTTTGAAGGTGACCCAGATGAATATGACATGAATGTATTCAATTATCCAGCATCATTCTTTGGTGTAATGTTAGATTACAAAATTGTGGGAGTAAATTCAGGACATAAAACTACTGACGGACAATACAGAAGTAGAGGCATTTGGGTAGACCCTGCACATAGACGTAAAGGTATTAGCCAGATGTTGTTTGAAGCAACCATAGATCAAGCAATAGGTGAAGGGTGTAGAATGATTTGGAGTATTCCAAGAAAAACCGCCCTGCCAGCCTATACCAAATTTGGTTTTGAAACTGTGGGCGACTTCTTTAAAACTGAAACGTCAGAAGCAAATATATACGTTAGTTATTTTCTTCCAACCATTTAAGACAAGTATCAGCATCACTAACTTGAAAAGGATCACCGTCTGCGTTGTCTTTTAATCCTGGTTCAACCCACATCATTTCTATAATGCCGTTGTTTACAACCATTGAATATCTCCAACTACGCATACCAAATCCTATGTTAGATTTGTCAACTAAAAATCCTAATTGTCTAGTGAACTCTCCAGAACCATCTGGTACTGGTTTAACATTTTTAATATCAACATTTCTAAACCATGCGTTCATCACAAATGTATCATTTACACTGACACAATATATTTCGTCTATGTCTAAATTTTTAAATTGATCGTAATAGATATCATATGTTGGTAAGTGAGTGCTTGAACATGTAGGAGTAAATGCTCCAGGCAAGCCAAATACTATGACTCGTCTATTAGCGAACATTTCATTAGTAGTTAAATCTTGCCAAATAAATCCTGGCGATTCATCTGTTTCAACTCTTGTCTTAAAAGTAACATCAGGTACTCTTATATCAAATGCCATTTTTATCTCCAAATTATTTTAGTATTTATTACTGATTATAAAATACCCATCTGATATTTGGCTTCGTCTGATACATGTTGCTCAGGATTCCAAGGGGGATCAAAAGTTAAATTTATTTTTACTAAGTTTACATCTTTAACACTACGGACAGCAAACTCTGATTCCATCATTATCATTTCACCAAAAGGACAATTAGGTGCTGTGAGTGTCATTAAAACTTGTACATCATTTTCTTCATTTACATCAATATTGTAAATCAAACCTAAGTCAACTATGTTTATTCCTATTTCAGGATCAACAACTTTGCGAAGATTACTGCGTACTTGATCTTCTAACTTAATTTCTTTATCGCTTTCCATATTGACTCTACAAGTTTTTCACAGTCTTGTTTGGTGTTATAAACATGTGTACTAACTCTAAATATACCTTTTCCACCACTTACTTTATTTACAATAGGATGAGCACAAACTTTACCTACTCTAACGGCAACATTATCAAGACCCACAAATGCACTTATGTCACTGGGGTGAAATTTATCTGATGTAAAACTGAAAACATTCCTGCAATCTGAAAATACACCTCTTCTATTTGTTAGACGTAATTCAGGTATATCAAATAATCCTGCTTCACTTAACCATTGTTCTATGTCTTTTAATCTTTCTGCTATGTTATCATAGCCAGTAAACTTAATCCATTCTGCGGCAACACCAAGACCCAATATACCTGCTATATTAGGTGTGCCAGATTCATGTTTAAGTGGTCCTTCATAAAATTCTACATTACCACTAAAGTTGTATGTGTTCACAGTACCACCGCCTAATCTATATGGTCCATGAATATCGAAACCTAATCTGCTATATAAAAATCCTATACCTGTAGGACCAAACATTTTGTGTCCACCACCTACAACATAATCAGGAAATAAGTCTGCACTATCTATCTCATGGCTACTAATTGTTTGACAAGCATCTAAACAAACTTTAATGCCATTATCGTGTGCGGCATGTAGTATTCTTCTTAGTTCATTAGTAACACCTAACACATTACTTGTAGAAGCAAAACTACAAAAAGCATAAGGAAACTTTCTAAACACTTTTACTGCTTCGTCAGGATTAATATATCCTGCTTCATTTACTGGCAACACAATTAATCTACCATTCTCTACTGTTCTGCCCTGTGCTAACCAAGGTAATATGTTTGCTGTATGTTCTGCTTCACTGATAATTACTACAGGAGCATTCTTTTGCCAATGTGCTACCATATTTAATCCTTCAGTAGCACCACTAGTAAACATTACTTTGTCTGTTTCTGCATTTAATAGTTCAGCAACTTGAGTTCTAGCAGTCTCACAATCGTCTGAAACCTTCTTGCTTATGTGGAAGTCCCCTCTATGTACATTACATCTTTCTTGCTCGTAGAATTCATTCATACGATCAAGTACACTCTGATGTGTCTGTGTGCTGGCCGCACTGTCAAAATAAACCAAATCAGGATTATTTTTTAGAGTGGGGAATTCGTTTTTTATATTGTCAAAAAGCATTTCTTTAGGGTTTCCTCAGCCCATGTAGTTTCTATTCCTCTTGATTCCAAGTAGTATAGATCTTCCTTGTTTATATTACTTACCGTACAACCATGCTTACAGTTGATTTCCTTGGTATTAATATCCAGTTGTGGTTCTGTTATTGCTGTGGCTTTGTTACTGAGTAACAAGTTTTTGTTAAACAGTTCAGCATCAACACCTTCTGCTTCTTTATCAACAGTAATCTTTCCTAAGAAACTGCTGTGAGCAGAGTCATCCACAATGCTTTTGACATCCACTCTGCTGAAACTGTTTGGCCCTTTGTGATGCATGTCCACAACCATATTGTTTGTAACATTATCAAAACAATTAAATGACCCTAAGATACTTGTAAAGCAATCATTGTAAACCTCAACATCCACAATATCCTGTGTGTGCTTACTGCCCTCACCCACAACATTTAGTGTAAATCTACTGTTAGGGAATTGTATAACCCTACTTTCCACAACATTTATGCCTGTATCTTTATTAAGTAAATCATATCGTCTGTCTATGTGAACATCAGCACCTTCTCTTATTAAATATACAATGTTATACAATTTACAACTATCGAGTTTATTCTCGAAACTCTCATCTAATACTACTGAACTACCCTTGCCAAAATCTATAATTGCTGTTATACATGACAAGTCGTTATCTTTATAAGAATCACTATAACATGCTGAAAAATGTTCCTTTGCCCTGGAAAGAAATTTTAAACCAACAGGACCAGATGAATTCATTGTACATAAATCACTTAGCCTATTTTTAGGTTCAAAATAAGGCTGGTAGTTATTGTAATTAATATATTTCTTATAAGGATAAAGAATGTTTACTGATGATCTCCATTTGCTAAAATTTTTATCACTTACCTTACCCTCATCAAATAAACAATCATAATGATCTTCATGTTCAGAGTTCCATTCACGACGTGGTTTAACATTCGAAGCAATATTAAGATGGTTTTTTAAAGTATCCATATTCATATTTTTATAAAATGAATTGTGAATTGGGTTACCATTTTTTACTACAGAATCAAAACAGTTTTGGGTTGCTACTGGGAACCATTTGCTTTTTAATCTAGAAGTCAGCATGTTGTCCCTAATGCCTCTGTTCACTAGGTTATCTAAATCTGCTAGTGTATATTCTAAATCACTCAATTGTTATCTCTGCTTCTGTCTCTATTACTACTCGAGCTCCGCAAGGTAATAATGGTCTATCATTACCACCATAAACTATTTTACTTGGGCCATGTATTTCTACACTATGACCGTAAGTATTTTTTCTGCCTTCTTTAACAGTTATCACAGGCTCATTAGTACCGTGTTTTTTATTAGCACGGATCTTGTGCATGTTTACATGTATAAATTTCTTACTCAACGTTTTTAAAACCTTCTTCTAATACTTTGTATGCTAATGTTACGTCACCTCTCACAGTTTTATCTTTACCCAATACTGTGACTGTATCTACATTTAATCGTTTTATTAAGTTTTCATAATGACTGACAATTATAACAATCTTATCATCTCTGGCAAAGTCCTCTATAACTTCTGTTAATGATTGTAGAGCATCCACATCTAATCCACTGTCAGGTTCATCCAGTATAGCACATCTTGGATTTAACATAAGCATCTGTATTAATTCATTCTTTTTCTTTTCACCACCACTTGCTTCTACATTTAATTGTTTCTTATCCCACTCATCTTCTAAATGTAAATTGTTGGCATGCTCTTTAAAATTTTTCAACAAAGCAGATATATTTTGTTTTTCAGTATGCGAATAAGTTGCTTGTTTTATAAATTGAAAATTACTTAGGCCTGATATAGGAGTAGGTTGTTGGAAACTCATAAATAAACCTGCTCTGGATCTTTCCCATGTTTCCATTGCTAACAAATCTTTACCAAAGAATTCCACTGCTCCTTCTGTCTGGTATTTGGGATTACCCATAATAGCATGAGCAAAAGTACTTTTACCTACACCATTAGGTCCCATGATAATATGTATGCCTGGACCAAAGTCCAAGTTAATATTATCTAATACTGTTTCGTCATTTACTTTTACTGTAAACTCTTGTGTAACTAACATTATCCTACTGCTCCTTCTAGTGTAACACTCAGTAATTTATTTGCCTCTGCGGCAAATTCCAATGGTAGTTTTTGAAATACATCTTTACAGAAGCCATTTACTACACAATTTACTGCGTTTTCCTCGTCTAACCCTCTGCTCTGTAAATAAAATAATGCTTCTTCTGACAGTTTACCTGCACTGGCTTCGTGTTCTACTATACTGCTGTTATTATACTGTGAAACTACCGGTATTGTCAAGGCCTTACTGTTATCTAACATTAAACTATCACATTGTGTATAATTTCTACTGTTGGTTGCTGTTTTACCTATACGAACCTGTCCTCTATAGGTATTACTACTGTCGCCAAAACTTATTCCTTTGGATATAATGGTGCTTTTGGTATTCTTACCTACATGTAACATCTTTGTTCCAGTATCAGCCATTTGTTTTCCTTTAGTTACAGCCACACTATAAAACTCACCAACACTATTGTCGCCTCGTAATATACAGGAGGGATATTTCCAAGTAACTGCACTACCTGTCTCAACCTGTGTCCAACTAATTTTACTGCTTTCACCTTTACATAATCCTCTTTTTGTTACAAAGTTTAGTACACCACCTACACCATTCTCATCTCCTGGATACCAGTTTTGTACTGTTGAATATTTTATTTCCGCTCTGTCATGTGTTACAAGTTCTACAACTGCGGCGTGTAATGTGTTCTCATCATATGCTGGTGCTGTACAACCTTCTAAGTAACTGACATAACTGTCCGCATCTGCTATAATAAGGGTTCTTTCAAACTGTCCTGTATTACGAGCATTGATGCGGAAGTATGTGTTTAATTCCATAGGGCATTTAACTCCTTTTGGAATATAACAAAATGTGCCGTCCGTAAAGACGGCACTATTTAGGCAAGCAAAGTAGTTATCCTTGGCTGGGATAACACTACCTAAATACTCTTTTACGAGTTCTGGATGTTCTTGTATGGCTTCACTTATGCTACAAAATATAATACCTTGTTTTTTAAGTTCTGCTTGGAATGTTGTAGCAATACTGACACTGTCAAATACTGCGTCAACGGCCACAGTAGGAATTTTGTTTTGGTCTTCTATACCCAGTAGGGCATCACGTTCATGTAAAGGTACACCTAACTTTTCAAAAGTATCTAATATCTCTTGTGGTATGTCCTCTTTATTTCTATACTTGGGTGCTGAATAATAACTGAGTGCTTGATAATCTATAGGATTATAATTGACGTTTGCCCAAGTGGGTTCTGTAATTGTTTGTAGATGTTTGAATGCTTTTAATCTAAACTCTGTTATCCATTCAGGTTCGTTCTTAATAGCACTTAATCGCTTGACTACTTCTTCTGTAAGTCCAGGCTCAAAACTTTCACTGTCAGTGATTGTTTCAAATCCTGCTGTGTATTTGTTTTGTTGTAAATTATTAAGATCAGTCAATTTTCTCTACCATAACAGTTAATGGATGACCGTTATGTCTGCTAACATTTACAGTCTCCGCTTTCTTCTGTTCGGCGAGCTCAAAATTGTATGTACCTGCAATACCTTTACCTTTATCATGTACATCTAAGGTAATCTTTTTTGCATCTTCTAAAGATTTATTAAAGATTTCTACAAGAACTTGTATAACAAAATCCATTGGTGTATAATCATCGTTTATAAAAACAACATTATATGAACTGGGGAATTTTAATTCTGTTCGTGTAATTGTGCTTGATTGTGTTTTTGCCATTACTTGCTATGTGGTGGTAGTTTTGCCTCTACAAACCATTCGTGTATTCTTTTTACAGGATTGTATTTTTTAAATTTTAACTTCCTGTTTTCCTGCACTAGGGTTTTTGTTTTTTGTGCCGTGTAGTGATAAGTGTGATGATCACGTGTCTCACCTTCTGGTATCAAATAAACTGTAGTTCTTTTTTTATTACTTTTGCTTGCCATTTTCAAAGTGAGGGGACTTTTGTGTCCCCTCCCTATTTCTATTTATAAACCACTATTACTTAATTGCAATTTTTTGTGGCTTAAGAGCATCTGGAACATTTCTAAAAAGTTTAATTCTTAATAGACCGTCTTCCAGTTTGGCATCCTTTACTTCTACATATTCTGCTAGTTTAAAAGTTCTAACAAAATTTCTCTCAGCAATGCCTTTGTGTAGATATTCTACACCATCTGAGTCTAGAGCACTTGAGTTTCCAGATATTTTTAGTGTCCCATCTTCCAGGGCAATATCAATATCAGCCTTTTTAAACCCAGCAACTGCCAATGTGATATCATACACATCGTCTTCAGTCTTGCTGATGTTATAAGGTGGATAACCTGTAGAATTATTAATGAACTGAGGCTCATTAAAGAACTCATTTACAAGTTTGTCAAAGCCTACACTGGCTCTAAATAGGGGGTTTAATGTGTCAGATGTGACACGATATTGTTTGCTTACCATAATAATCTCCTTTTTTAAGCAAGTTATTTTATTAAAATTTTACTAAACCCATTTGGCGTAAAGTAAAATCGCGTTGTGAGGTCGTTTCCGTTTGTGTGTATCTGTATCTCCTCACCACACTTGGCAAACTTTTTGGTTTCCATTGATGTTGCCATCTCCAGTCCTTTATTGGTTGCCCAAATAATAAGTAATGTTTTTTCAATTAATGAATAACCTCTTACTCATTCTAATCTTGGATGAATAAACCCGTGCTCTTTTGAAGACTATTTCCATATAGCAATAGCCCGAGCACTTTTGAAGATTTAATCTTCCTAGGCAATTTATTACTAAATTGCAAGATTATTTATCTTTCATATATATAATATAATGCTTTTTTGGGAAAAATCAAGTGTTTTTTTGTAATTTTTTATGTTTTCTTGCCCAAACCTTTACTACAGGGGGTTTTTTGATATCAGAAAGTATACCAATAAACTCCTCATAAGTTAATTCAGATAAATCAAACTTTTTACAAAATGCATTATAATTCTTTTTGTATTTAAGTACCCAGGGCCAATGTTTCTTTGGAATGTCTGTTAAAACTATATCACCATAGGTACTGTCTTGTGTTTTATAACTGTGGTACTCTGTACATACAGGCATACAGGCCATCATTTCTATTAAAAAAGGTTTGATTGGTTTGCCTGTTGATGTATGTGATTCGTCTAATCTGTATTCCCTGATAATTGCACTGGGAGAACCACCAACTTTGTCTATACTAGTACCTGTAAATCCTTCAACTTGTTTCTGTCTAATGTGATCAAAGTCTATTCTAAATCTTTGTTCTTTTCGTTTACTTACAGGTGAATAAACATCAACAAATCCTGGAGTACCTGACACTAAACAATGTAATTCTGTTTCAGGATTTCCATGATACATATATTGAAGCAAAGGCAAGTTATGATTTTTCATAACTGCCTTTCTCTTTTCGCTTGATGTCTGTTTGGTTGGTGTGAATATTCTCATTAGGCTACAACAACTTTGTCTTGTTTAATTGCTTCACATAAATTTTTATGATACTCAGCACATTCTTTTTTACCTTCAACAGTTTTATCAAATTTAATTTGCATGTGGGCATTATTATTATTGTAGTCCCAATCGCCTTCACCTAAAAATTCTAATACACTATTTTCTAAAATTGTGATATCCCTATTTTTAATAGCAGAACTTGGTGTTACTCGTATAACATATTGTGTGCCTTTAATCATCATGTCAACATTAGTTCTATCTTTACCTAGATTATTTGTGCTACAATAATATTTGGCATGGTTAGTAAATTGTCCTGGAAACTCTTCAAAAAGTTCTTTATGTAACTCATAAAATCTTTCACCATGTTCAGTGTTTGTAGAACTTTTTTGTTGTTTTTGTTTGGTATTATATGGTCTCATTATTGTTTTGAATGTAACTAAATGTTCTTTACCATTTCTTACAATAATAGGTGAAACAATATATAAATTAAAGGGGGTATTTGTGTTGATATATTTTACAAAATCTCTGATGTTTTCATCTATATCTTCACAAATAATAACACCTTCTGTTGTATTTCTATCATAACAGTAAAGCATTATTTTACTTGCATGAACATCATCTAAGTAACCTGTAGCATCTTGACATTCAATAGCAAAAATTGTTTCGCCATCTTTATCAGTTACAACTAAATCAACTCTTTTGCCTCCAGTTGTGTGTACCTCAGGCCTTATTTCAAAATCTCCTGTTCTACAATCAACTGCTTCTAATAAACTTGTTGCCCATTCTTTATTGGATGCAATATCACCAGTAAATTTTACTTCACCACCATATTCTTTAATATTAATAATTTGCATTATGCGACCTCTTTCTGAATTTCTGTTTTAAGTTGAGGATCTTTATGATCAAACCAACCATTTGCGGTCTTGTATTGACACTGGTAGTCTTTTCTAGTACCACCCTCACCAGGTATCCATTGTTCCGCTCTGCTAATAATAGCAGGGTTCCAATAAGACTCATCACCAGGAGTGTGATGGGTACGACAGTTCCATTGAGAATCTTTATAATAAAATTCTGTTGGACATTCCCAACTTTCACAAATTGGTCCTTTACCATCGCCGTTTTTACCAAGATCACGTATCTCCCAGTTGATGATATACTCTTCGAAAGCCTCGTTTCTGCTTTCTATAAGTTTGGTTAATGTAGGAAAACCATTAGCAACAATGCTGTTAATATTGGCTTCAGTTAAGTCAGTAACAAAATAAGTACTACCGCCCTTAAACTTCCAATAAGCCTCATCTACGCCATGCTGATAATCATTGTTATGAGCCGCATAGTTTTCTCTGTGCTGTGTATAAATTACTAATGTTTGCATATTTACTCCTACCTAAATATTTAATACTCTATTATTATAGCAATTTCTTACGTTTTGTCAAGTACTTTTCGTGAAAATATAACCTAACAAAATACTTTCTCGCAACTGCTATAGTGAACAAAACAGCAGTAATAAAGCAGGTGGATTGAAATGCAGTAAACTCCATATAATAACAGAAACTTATTAGGAAAAAGTTTAAGGGAAAGTTTATTACAGTTGCTAAAAGGGTGTCTCCCAGTGACTCTTTAAATGCGGCCTTTTTATCTTTTTCGCTAACCACAGACAAATCTCCCTTCCATGTCAGAGTTTATATCTAGTTTGTTAAAAGGTTTACCACTGAATGCCAGTTTAAATAAGGCATAATCTTCTTCATTTTCAAAGTCTGCCCATACCAATAACTTTAAACCATAGCCTTCTTTTTCATACTCCTTTGTAAAAGAAATATTCACACTGGATTTACCAGCCCAATCCCAAAGAGCATTAAGAGTATTGTGCATAGCATTGTCTGTGATAAACTCATAATCAGAACTATCATTGACATGAGCATCAATAACTAAAACTCTCAACTTGTTTTCTTTCTCCTAAAGTACATGTAAATTCCATAGGCACTAATTATAAACCAAAAGAATTCTATAACTAAACTTGCTAGATTAGGAGTGTAAACTAAACTTACAGTAACTAAAATTGCAACTATTAGGTTATTAAAACTATACCAAAAACCTTTGGGGTCTATACGTTCAAGTTGTAGTAATGCATAGGTTATAATTAATAATGCGACTCCTGAGAAGCCTATTAAATCTGGTATTGTAATCATTTTGTCTCCTTTATGACTGGTCTTGTGCAGGGTTTTAAGTTACCTGCCTGTGTTTCATGTGGTATAAAATCAGTATCAGCAATAATCTGTTTTAATTTTTTGTTTAGTTTATCACCATAGTTCATAAGTTCATTATCATAAGGAACTTCTACAGTTATTATTGCTCTAATTATCTTTTTTGTTTTTTCCAAAAATTCTCTCCCAGCCATCTTGATAGGCTGTTTTGTTATCACCTTTTCTAGGCAAAGAACCTTTACCGCCATGCCATTGGCCTTTACTTGACGTTGTGTCTTTTTTAGGTTCTGTTGTTGATGTCTTTTTCTCTTCGCTCATCCTCTCCTCATCCTAGCAATGTCTTTCGCTTGATCTGTACCTTTCATGACTGGTACTGCGTTACTTTTGTGCATAGTTGCAATACCCTGTATAAGATCGCCTGTGTACTTCATAGGCTCTTTCTTACCCATACCTGAGCCACTTGGCTTATATGTGCCTGATTTCATTTGTTGTTCCATTAAACTAGGATATTTTTCCCTGTGAGCTTTATCTAATTCGGCTCGCCAGTTAGTTTGCTTCTGTATAGGCCTAAATGTCCTATAGTCTCTAGGATCAGGCATACTTACTTTACCATAACAATAGTCTATATAATCTTGCAGAGTATCGTATCTTAAATGGTGCATATGGTTTTGTTTCATGCGTTTATTATGTTCTCGCCATCTAAGTTCTAACTCTTTTAGTTTACCTTTAGTAATTTTAGCCTTATACTTTTTGGTGTTTATCGTAGAAAACCTGTTATCTAAATGCATAGTCATACATCTATTATAACAGGTTGTATCAGTATGTCAAGAACTATTTTTCTACATCTATGTCAAGTTCAGCCATTCTCTGTTTGAACTCTTCCTGTGATTTCTTGTATTCTGCGTTATCTCTTTTGGTTGTTATGGTATACCAACCTACTAGGTAACTCATGTACACAAACATTGCACCATAAATAATGCCTAATGTAGTTTTAGTTGAGAAATATATTTCAAGTAGTGTTATTATACCATACATCAATCCCACAACTAATCCTAATGCTAATGCACCGAACAGTGTGCTGAGTAGAATTTCTTTTACAGTATTTGGTTTTACTAATTCAAATTGTATTTTCATAATATTTTTCCTATGTTATGTAAGAACCATTTCTTACTCTTTTATATTACTATATTATGAGAATTTGTCAACACCTAAAACACAATATATTGTGTTTATTTTGTAGAAAAGGTGTATATATTGTGTTTAACTGAAATCTTTTAACATTTTCCTTATTTCAAGGGCATGTTGTTCTTCCATGCCAATTTGACCTCTGGCATATTCTTCCAACATGATACTGCAATCTTCTACTTCTTCCAGTAGTTCTCTGTAGGCATCAACTGCTTTCATTTCATGCTCTAAACTTTCTTCCAGTATTTGTTGTACACTATGATCATTGGTATCTTCTATGGGAGAAATTTCTTGACTTGGGTGTCCGTCCATTCCTGTGATATACTCACCTGCCTGTAGGGCATGTTGTAAACTTTCTGTTGCTTGTTCCTGTAAAAATTGCACTATGGGTATTCTGTTAGGTCCTGTTACCATTAAAGAACTGTGTGCATATCTCACAACACCAGCCATTTCCAATTCCACAATTTTATTTAATATTTCGCAAGTTTTCTGTGTGTTTAATTCTTTCATTTATTCTCCGTCATAGTATTCCAGTCTTTCTATATCGTCTTCGTTTGTCTCTTCACCATATTGTATTTCTATTATATGACAAGGTTCAGTGTGTTTATTTACAATCTGATGCCAATCACCTACCTTAACGTGGATAAGTTCATCAGTCTTAAGATTTATTGTGTCATATTCTTCTGGCTTATCTGTGTCTCTGCCGTGTTTCACAACACATTCACCTTTACTAACAAACCATATTTCACTTCGTTTAAAGTGCCTTTGGTAACTGATACCTTTACCAGGTTCAATCACTAACTCTTTTACACGAACAGCATCGTCCTGAAACAGGTCACTAAACTCGCCCCACACTCTGCGTTCTGTTGGATACTGCCATTCCTTTAATATCCAACTACTACTATTGGCTTTATAATCTCCACCAACTGAGAATACAAACTCGTATCCTTCTACTTGCATTTCGGGTATGTTATCTTTTCCTCTATCACCTCCGTTACAGAATACATAATCATGATCGTGTCCGAATGCTTCTCTTATTTGTATAAGTCCTTTTGTTACACTGTCGTCTTTGTCATCAACACTATAAACATTTGCTACCATATGTAATCGTTCTATAATAGTAGCACGTTCATCAAATGGTAAGAATGGTCTACCTTTTTTCCTAGTTAACCATTCATCACTATTAACTAAGACAACAAGTTTGTCGCCATATGCGGCGGCTGATTCCAATAAATTTATGTGACCAGAATGTAAGGGATCAAAGCCTCCACTTACAACTGCAATACGCATTTTATCTACCTCTTCTGCGTTGCAGACGTTGTAGTTTTTCTCTTTGTAGCCAGGCTCTGCGTTTTTCTCTCTTACCTTTTAGATGTTTTTGTCCAGATTTAGGAGTAGGCATGTATTCTCCTTTAAGGATCATATCATTTACTTCTTTTTTATGTCTTTTCTTGGCATTGTCTGCCATTCTTTTACGTTTGACTGAAGGTTTTTCGTAATATTCTCTTTTGGATAATTCTTTCTGTCTATCTGCTTTTTCTAAAACTTTTTTAAGTTTTCTTATAGCACCGTTGACATCACCACGAAATACTTCTATGCTGGTACCCTTGACATGTATAGGATCTCTGGGTTTAAAATCCTTCTTTTTGAAAGATTTTTGTTTGTTTTTATAGTTCTGTGTTTTTACTATATCTTTGTAATCTGCCATTAATTTGTGTTGCCTCTGTACAACTTATATTCTGTGTCTCTTACTAAACCGTTTCTAGTCTTAAGCAATGGATATTTATCTTTGTGTGATGGATAAGCATCAAATTTTACAAATTTAATATCTCTTTCCTTTAATTCTTTTACTCTGTACATTAAATTTATAACAGAGTTTTCAACTATATTTTTTAATGCTCTTGCTCCAATTTTGCTTTTACTTGCCATATCTGCTACATCTTCTAAATATTGATCTGAAAATTCAATTTCTAAATCGTCTATTTCTAATAGAGCATTAATCTGTATTATAATATTATTTTTAACATTTGTCAAGATATTTTTTAGTTGTTTTTTGTCTAAACTATCCAAAGTCGCTATTATTGGAACTCTACCAACTAATTCAGGTATCAATCCATACTCCATTATGTCATCACTATCCAACATTTTAAGTATAGATTTACGTTTGTTTTCGTCTACTATTTGACTGTTGAATCCAATAGAACTTTTCTTTTTAAGTCTTCGTTCTATATTTTTTTCTATGTTTACAAATGCTCCACTTAATATAAACAGCACATTAGATGTATCAAAATCTACATAATCATCTGTTAATTTTTTATTGGAGTTCAGTCTTACCTTAGTTGTAGTACCTTCAATCAATCTTAATAAAGCCTGTTGAACACCTTCACCACTTACGTCTCTGGTGCTGGTATTACTTTCTGTTCTTCTTGCCTTTTTGTCTATTTCGTCAACAAACACTATACCTCTTTGAGCTAAATCCACATCAAAATTTGCCAAATTCAATAATCTTTCCAATACACTTTCAACATCCTCACCTACATAACCTGCTTCAGTGAGTGTTGTTGCGTCCGCAATAGCAAATGGTACCTGTAATTTTTTAGCCAGTGTTTTTGCTAATAGTGTTTTACCTGAACCTGTGGAGCCTACAACTAATATATTTGTTTTGTCTATATCTACATCTTTTATTTGATTTGATATTCTTTTATAATGATTATAAGAACTTACACTGAGTATTTCTTTTGCTGATTCCTGACCTATAATATACTCGTCCAAGTATTCTTTTATTTCGTCTGGTTTTGGTAAGGAATCAAAATCTATTTCTGATAAATCTAATTCATTGGATTCTTTTACAATGTCGTAACTTAATTTGATGCATTCATCACATATATAAACATTAGGACCTGCTATTAATTTTTCTACATCTTCACGTTTTTTACCGCAGAAATTACAGGTTAATTTTTGATTATCTTCAGACATTATTTTTTACTTATATATATTTTATTATTATCCTTTGAATCATCATCTTTTGGTAAAGGCATAGCCCAGAATCCTATCTTTTTTCTTACATCATCTTCTGAACTTTTTTGTAACAGTTCAAATATTTCATTTTCTGTTAAGTCTTCTTTGTTAAGTTCTGATGCCGCCATTAATCGTGCGGCTTCACGTAAGTCACCAGTTGCGGCCTTTTCTACTTCAACTGGCTTTTCTATAATTTTTTCTACTTCAACTATCTTTTCTATTTCCTTGGGTTTTTCATTAACCTGTTTCTCTAAATTGTTTATTATTTTTTTAAGATTTTGATTATCTGTTGTCAATTTATCTATTTTATTATTGTCAGTTCTTACAACTATGTTTTCTTTAATTACTTCAACAGGTTTTTCTACTATCTTTTCCACTATTCTTTCTGGGCCTGGGACTTCTTTTTCAACAATACGTTCAACCTCCTTGATGACCTCGACCTCCTTAGGCACTTCGACCTCCACAATCTTCTCGACTTCAATTGGAACCTCCACTAGTTTTTCCACTTCTTTTTCTACAATAATTTCTTTGGGTTTCTTAGACAGTTGTTTTACTTTGTCTGCTAAGTCTTTTTCCAAGTCCTTTATTCTTTTTTTTTGGGAGGCACTCTCCGCCATTGCCACTGCGGCATCTTCAACGGCACTAGGCCTATCAAGACTTGGTTTGGTTGGTGGGATAGATGGCGGAGGGCCTGAACTTTCTAAATTAACTCCATATCGTAATAATGTTTGGTTCGCCGCAATAACTAACATAACTGCTAGTGGGTCAAATACAAAAACAAGTAATAATATAAAAATTCTTACTGCTTGATCTAAATAAGTTTCAGCACTATTTCCATAAATTAATTCAGCCACATATTTAATTGGTCCTACTTCTTTTTCCAACTCTCTTACAACACTTTCTGCTTCAAATTTTTCGTCTTTAAGTGTTGCTATCTTGCTGTAAATACCATCTATTTCGTTGTTAAATGTGTCTATCTTGTCCAAGTTACTGTCTTGTGTGCTTGTGCTTAAATCTCTCAGTCTGTTTATTTCTGCATTGGCATCATCTATAGTAGTTTGTGCCTGTGCTCTGTATTTGTCAATGTTATCTTGTTGTGATTTTATGTCTGTTCTAATCTGTTCACGTTGTGGTTTTTGTTGTTCAAATAATTCATTAGCCTGTGCCACATAATCTATTTTTTCTACATCATCAGAACCAAATGTTCTTTCCTGTACCACAATGGTTTCAACACCTTTATTTCTTAATTCGTTTACTGCGTCATCTAATGATTTTAATTCTGCTCTCAATAAATTAATTTGTCCTTGAGCATAATCTATATCGCCTTGTACTCTATCCCAGGCTCCATCTCTGATTGTTTCCTGTTGTCTAATACTTTCACTTACATCTATACCACCACCAATACTTTCTATTCGTTCTTCCAATATGGTAATTTTGTTTTCTTCACGTGATATTTGTCCGTCTATACGTTCAACTGATGCAAATGCGTCACCACTAAGTGCGGCCTGATCCAAGTGTGCTTTTGAAAGGTATCCAAATATACCCATTGATGTGATTAGCATTAAGACTAATACTGCTGTGGTTAAATAGGATTTAATCCAGAGCCCTGTTTCGTTCCAGTATCTGTATAACCAACTGGCTGTAAGTAGTTTACCTACTTCAAGTGTTCCTGCCATTATGGCAATCGCAAGAGCACTGGCACTGAATATTGCCATAAGACCTGCTATACTAAACCAAGCCGCAACTCCGGCAATGGCTATAGCAGTTATAAATGTTAACCAACCAAACCACATAGTATCGATATTTATCTAAAATTTTGTGAGATTTCACAGAAAATGAAGGGCAGTAGGATACCGTACTGCCCTCGTTCTAAACTACTTGTTCTTCTTTCTTCGTTCTCTTTTTAATATTACTCTGAAGCAAATCTAATCTTCTGAGTGTCTGCTAGTTCGCATGTTGCACTATTGGCATCATGTTCTCTAACAGTGACCCTTTGTACCCAGCATCTTCCGTTGCTGATATCCTTAACAATTTCATCTGCTTTGTCAAAGGCCAGTTCGGCAAACCGTTCACATCCTGTTGCTTTTACAATTCTTAAATCAATAAGACCTTTGTCTCTTAACATAAGAACTGTTTCCATTTCAGGATCGTCCTCGGCTACCAAATAAGTGTGATCAAACATTTCTTTTAACCATGTCTTTAGTTCTTTAAGTCCACCAAAGTCCACAGCCCAGTTGCGTTCATCTAGTTGATCACAACCAAACTCAAATTCAAACTGTAATGCGTAACCATGTATTAGGTTACAATGACTGTCTGCTCTCCACTGTCTAAATGCACAACTGTGACCAGTTGCATGTGTATATGTTTTACCTGAATAAAAACGTTTCATTAAGATACCTCGATGTATAAACTGTATTATATACTCTATTTAGATTTTGTCAAGACTATTATGGTAAAATTCGGTTCAAAATAGTAGCAAGTCTGTATCCTGCTTGTATTAATCTTTGCTCTATTATAGGAGTATGGTATTCTAAATACTGTATATCAATACTTTCTATATTACTATTGTATCCAAATTCGTGTGTTGCTAAAATGTCTTTGCTTTCCTGTGCCCAAAGTATTGGATTACCCAATATTATTGTCATGTTGCGATTGCTTAGTTCATCAGCATACTCATACCATTCTAAACCACTTTTAATAACAGCATGTTGAAGCACTGCTCCGTCCCAAACACTGTGCATGTTTGATTTTTTAATATGAGGTGGAAACTTGTTTGCTCTTATAGACAATTCATGAACTTGCATTTCGTTTTCTCTTAACCAAAAGTTATATCCTTGATAGTTAAGTGCTTGTTCTGTAGCAGAATCTATATTGACTTCATGCCCACTTCCACCTTTGTCCTGTTTTGTACCAAGATGTAAAGGCTGATGTATGTCACCTAAAAAATGTCCTAAGAACATCAAACTTTCTGCTCTTGTTTCTTTAGGTAGATCCTTATTGTTTAACAATCTGATATGCAACTCTATTGCTTCAAGAATACAACTTTCTCTGGGACAGTCTTCTGCTTCTACTTTGAGTTTACTTTTTGGCAAATTTAAATAATGCCAAGGGAATGTATTATTTCTGTCAGGTCTAACATAGTCAGGCCAATTACAACTTTCAGCAAAGTTTTTGTTATCAAGTAAAAAATCTACTTGTTCCTTTGCTTCAGCAGACAGTTTGTTTTCCGCAATTTGGCACACTGTGGCGTGCCCTGTATTCCAAAAACTAAATGCTGATGTTGATGTTAAAAGTAATATGACTGATAATAATATTTTTCTCATTGTAAACCTGCTTCTTCTAGTGTCATATTTACCACACCTTCACGAATCAGTTTACTTCTATTGGCCATATGTTTTGCTTGTACTTCATCTTTGCTACCGCCAAAATATGCTACAGCATGTCCCTCTTCAACTAGTATATCAGTAACTGGTCTCCATGAATCTTTATTTGAATCGTACACATTAAAGTCACCTAAAACACGACCAAACTTACCTCTCATGTCTTCACCATGTCTGTTTACCTGGGTTTTAAGAACGGCTGATTTGCCTAATAATTCTTTAAGCCTTTTCTTTGCGGCTAAACCAAATTGTTTTTCTACTTTGTCTCTGGTTCTGCTTTCTGGCGTGTCTATACCCATAATGCGAACTCTTTCGTCCTTCATCCAAACACCAAAGCCCAAATCAATATCTACATCAACAGTATCACCGTCAACAATTTTAACAAGTTTACACTTATACTCATACATACTACTCTCCTACCTGTGTGTATTATAGTAGTATTTATCTAAGTTCTAAAACTCTTTGGATTTTTTCACTAAAAACTTGACTAGAACTTGAAACAAAAGAATCGACTTGTATGTTTAATAAATTACTGAGGGCTTTTAATTGAGTTTCATCTAATGATAGTTTTGTATCAGTTAAATTATTTTTTAAAGTATTGTAAATTTCTTCTTCTGTTTTTATATAATTTTCAAAAATTCCTGATACATAAGGATTTTTAAGAGTTCCAAAATAATTTTTTACATATTCTTTTATTCTTTTAGGATTTTCATTAATAATTTCAGTTTGTTCTAAGTTATAATGTTCTTTATAATGTTTATTCCATTCCGACATCTCAAAGACATGTACATTAAGATTTTTACGATAGAGATAAACTATTTCATATAACCAATTTGATACATGATAACTGAGGCCTAAGCTCATATCGTACATAGAAATAGAATACAAATGATTTATTGTATTATGCCAGTCTGATTCATACGATAACTCTGATAAATCATAAGAACTTTTGTTACCTGTTATGCATCTATAAAATGTATATACATCTTCTATTAATCCTGAATAATATCTGCTTCTTGGAGATCTTATAGGACAGTATATAACATAGTCTTTAAATATATCCCAATTTATTACTGTAGCATCTTCATATGATAATGAGTTACTTTCATCCAAAATTTCCCATCGTCCATGTCCGTGCAACTCTGTTGGAACCATTAATCGTAAAGTTGTTGTGCCCAATTTTCCCTTAGACCAATAGCCGATTTTTTTATTGTGATTTACAATAAACACTATATTTCATCCATCTCATACAAAAAATTCTGTAAGTAACTTAGATGATCTTTGTAATATATATTGTGGTGATCTTTGAAAGTTTCATGACCAAAAACATTACCCATGGTTTCTATAATAAGATCCTTGGCTTTATTTTCTTTATCATATGCTGGTAAAGTTTTAAATGATTCACTGGTTAACCAATCATAAGTATTTTGCTCTGATAAAATATAATATTTAAAATTTTCAAAAGATTCATTTTTCTGTATATATTGATCTATATTGTTTTTAAATTTCTTAGACTTCACATACTCTTTTGCAACTGGTAAATTAAAATTCATATCAATCCAATTATCTAAATCTTTTAAATCTATTATTTCCACAGAATATCCCTGACAAATTTTTATTAAAATATTATATAACCAATTTTCTGTATGAGGATCGTTTCCAAAAGAATAATCATTTCTTACTCTTTTCATTAACCAATTCATTTTGTTTTCTACATATTTAAAATTATCAAAAAGTCTTTGTGCAGATTCACTGATATTATTTTCTTTATCTACTTTGTGTAAAGTTGTATTATCAAAAGTTTCTATTGCATGAAATACTGTATTTTGTAAAACTTCACATAAGCCACTGATATATCTTTGCCTAGGTTCCCGTACAATAAATGTGTATACATCATTGAGGGAGTCAGAATGTTCATTAATAAAACTTTCTAATATTGTTTTTTTATAAGATGTATTTTGTTCAAAGAAACTTATTAAAGATGTTGATGCAATCTTTGTTGATGTAACTACATGATGACCATTGTATGAAAAAATTATCATACAACTATTTACAATTTTAGTCGTTTCTTATAAGAAAAGTATGGTTGCCCACAATCACACTTACTGGATAAACTGTACTCCAACTGGGTGTGGAAATGTTGTGATTGTAATAGTGTGTTGCACCTTTAGTAAAATCTCTACTGTAATTATTCATTACCTGTATTGCTGTGGCTACACTATGTTCCCAATCTCTAACATTGGGTTTTATTGCTTTTCCCTTTCTGGGTTCTGCTTTATATCTTAATTGAGGTATATCTGATCTACCATCACAATACCATGCAAACTGACACATGTCTCTAATAACTTTGCCGTTCCAAAGTTTTGCTTCTAATACTACCCCACAAATTGTATTTGGGTACTTTTCATGTTCTACCCTATTTTTAACAACATGAGCAACTGCTGATTTTCCCTTCCAACTTTCACCACGTGCCTCATAATAAATGTTAAGAGACATGCAATATGTTTCCTCAACATTTTGCTTATCTACTGGTGCTCCTGCTTCAAACATTAATGCCATCATCAATGCTTTTGCAGTGACAAATCCTGTTTCGATACCCATAGGTTCTCCAAAAGTTATACTATATTATAACATTTTGTGTGTCTATGTCAAGTTATTTTGCTATCGCAATATTGGTTGTTGCTTCTACAAATTTAGTTGCTATGCCCTCTACTGTAGGAGCATAAGTTACAATGGTATCTTTATTTATTTTAACTGAGTCAGGTGCTGAACTCATCATCCATGGGACTAAACCTAATCCGCCTTCTGGATTGGGTGCAACTATACTTGCTCTAGTAACCTGTAAATAATTTTCTTCATCTGCTTCATATTGTGCAATTATTTCTTCGCCTGTTAATAATTTTATTGTAACAATATCATTTTTCTTTAGTGGTTTTTGTATTAACATGTGTTTTATCCGTGTTTTTTCCTTATATAAAACTGTATTTAACGTTAAAGTATGTTTTTATCAGTGATTCCTGAGTCTTAAATAATTTCTGAATTCAGTAAATTATGGATTCAAAGGAGGTTGATATGGATATTCTAAAAAGTGTTGGCGGATGGGCCAAACAATTGACAGAAGTCGGTATTAGTGTAATTGCTCTTGGAGTAGTACTAGAAGTTTTATTCGGTGGTGCTGTTCCTTTCCTAGGTGATTTCCAAGTTGTTGATAACATCATGGCAATACTAGGTGGATTGAGTAACGAAGGCCTATTAGGATTGATAGGTGTTTGGATATTATACCACGTATTCAATAAAAAGTAAGAATAGACACATTTTAAAGGCCTAACCCTGTTAGGCCTTTTTTTTGACTGAAAAAAGCCTGTTTTACATACATTTTGTTATTAAATGTTAAATATTATTGTTGGACAGAATATATTTCAGTCTAACAGTAATGGAAAATAGCATCACTCTTAGGATATGCTAAAATAGAGCAGGAGAACTGCAAATGACTGTTCCAACAAATTTAGAATATAGGCCTATCATTCTATAACAGAATTACTTCATCATCAAAGTCACCTTTGATCAAATCCTTCATAGTTTCAAGTCTGTTTATGGAATCTCTACTTCCATGTAAATGAACTATAGATGCTTCACTAATACGCATCTGATTAAACTGAGTATTGATTTGATGTAATGGCATAGCATGTAGCATTTGAAAACTTATGTTTGGTTTGTAAATATCTTGTGGTTGCAATTCCTGTTTCCATAACATTGCATTATAAATCACTTGCTCACAATCCCATCTATCAGGGTTCCAATTATCCAAAAGTTCAAAACCGTAATCCCATATTTCTTGTTTCATATTTTCAGGATAATATCTTATACCACAATTAAAAAATTTTTCAAATGTTAAACCATAATGGTCATCTGTTGTTGACGATGGGTCAGTAAAATTAAACATAGAAAAGTTTTCAAACTGATTAAAAATATTTGCTTCTTTTAAAAATACAACATCCAAATCACAATAAAGAATATTACAGCCTGTTTGCCATAAGTCATATATTTCTTTGAAGTGTATTTTAAAAACATCTCTGATATTGTCTGCATCACCTGTATGTACAACAATATCGTCTAAATCTTTCAAATGTTCTTTAGCAGTATCAACTAATATTTCTTGCATATCATTATAATTGTTTTTTAATTCTTCTGCTTGGTTTGATTTATCGTCCCACCATTTGGAATGATCTGTTATATTATAATTTTTTGCTACTAATATATTTTTAGACATAGTAATCTCTCTGTTTAATATAATCTATTAAATCGTAATCGTTTTTTCTATAAACATTTTTAAACCAGTTTAAAACGTCTGGTTCAACATCATAACTTTGTTCCTTTTTAAAAAGTTCTCTGCTTCTGGTTCTGAAGGGATCTTTATAAAGTTCTATATTAAATTTTGTTTTTGCTATTTCAGTTAAATCCTTTATATCAAAAACCAATTTTACCCTGTGTTCATACTTTTTATATTCTTCCAAAGTGTGTAACCAATTACAAATACTACTAGTCAATTCATTTAATATGCCTGGTACTTGTCCACTGGCTCTTATAAATTTACATAATTCATTTGGTGTTGGGTATGCTTTTAAAAGGTTTTCTTCAGCAGGAATTAGTTCACTGTAACCAAAACTTTTAAAATCGTTTGTTTTGGATATCTCTCTACGTTCTCTCATTGTTGCACGTTCCCAATATCCACTGCAAAATCTTTCCCATGGATCTCTGATAGCAAAACAGCAATCAAAATTTACTACACTTAGATTAAATGCATGACCTTCTTTGGGAAATACTTCAACGTTAGTATTATCATTTTCCAATAGTGCATACTTCAGTGAAGTTCCACCGGTCTTTGGAATATGTAAAAATATCATTGTGCAACTATTTAACAGTTGCGATTGCTTGTTTGTATAATTGTTGGCTTGCTAAGTTTTTAGCCTTAGCCTCACATTGTATGTCAAAATCTTGCCAAAAACTCAGAGCCCAATCGTTTGCTTTTGCATTAGGATAGTATTCTGAATGTGCTCTCAGTTTTTGTTTCTTAGCACCATGTTCTAATAAAACATTTATATCATGTTTTTCTGTGTGATCAAAACCTTCTGGTAGCCATTCGTCTCTGCTATAACTGTAATGCAGTGTAGGTCTTACACCACGCCAACTGTCTATAACACGTTTAACACGGTCATCATTGGGTTGTATATATTCCTCATCACGTATCCAATGATGATGTATGTCCAATACAAGAGCTAGATGTTTTTCCAATTTCAGACTTTCATCAAGACCCCAACACATTTCATCGTTCTCGATAGCAATAGTGTTACGAGCTTCAGGCGAAAGTTTAGGTAATATATCTATAATACCCTGATAACCTTTTCTACCTGAGATATGCACATTAATTTTCATGTCCATAAACTGTTTACCAAAGCCCATCCAACGTGCCATGTTAGCATGGTATTCAAATTCATCTATACTTCGTTCAACTACATCTGGCTTGTCACTTGCTAGGACACAAAACTGGCCAGGATGAAAACTGATACGAACATCACGATCACGAGCAAGATCGCCCACCAGGGAGAAACCCTGCTGAAGTCTATTTTTAACTTGGGTATCTTCATAGACATACCTCCATTTTGGTTCTGTAGCCATTGGAATAAGATTGCTTGATAACCTAACCATGCGTCTTTCTGGCTCCAGTGAGCCCACATACTCAACTAAGTTGTAGGCACTTTGCATATTGTGTTCAACAATATCCAGTAATTTTTGTTCTGCTACATCTGTTTCCTGTCTGTTGCACCAAGCAACTGTGGTACTCTTATCATTGTATGGTTGTTGTACTTCTTTAAGTATTTTGGGTTTTTGTGTTTGATCAGGGTCCATATACTTACAGCAGAAACCTATACGTTTTATATTTTGATCAAACATTTTTCAATAACTCCTGTGCTTTTGTAAAAGAATCCTCATCATCAACAAACAGTTTACTATCTACAACTGGTTTTGTCAATGCACTTATATAATGAACCAACAAAGAGTTTAAATCTGTTAAAGATTTTGCTGTAATGATGTTAGTATT
>Ga0255772_10000697_pt1 | contig 33173 bp, 25 predicted proteins | sample 071ome_34_FD_179970 | JGI IMG/M metagenome (GOLD analysis project Ga0255772, IMG submission 179970) | Coastal salt marsh microbial communities from the Groves Creek Marsh, Skidaway Island, Georgia - 071411BT metaG (version 2) | ecosystem: Environmental > Aquatic > Marine > Intertidal zone >...
AAAAATAACAGCGGTACCGTATTTTTACGATAAACAACTGCGAAAATATATTCAGCAGTTTATTCGTATCTTTGCAGGTTTCCAAGTTGCTATGCACACCAATAACGAAGGCAACATTGTATATCAAACAGTGCCTGTGCGTTATGGTGATGTCAGTAGAATGGCAGCACACATTGTCAGAGAAAACAGTGAAAACATGTTGCAAACAACACCATTTATCAGTTGTCATGTAACAGGATTAGAAGTCGCTCCTCAGAGTAGAACATATCCACAGTTCGAAGAAACTCTGCCTGTATATGAGAAAAAATACAACGAAGTTACCAACAGTTACGAAGATGAAGTAGGAAACGTTTACAGTATTAAACGTCACCAACCTGTGCCTTATACAATGACTATGCAGGTAGATTTATGGACATCAAACACAGAGCAAAAACTACAATTATTAGAACAAATACTAGTGCTGTTCAACCCAACACTGAACATACACACCAATGACAATGCGCTAGATTGGAGTACACTGAGCTATGTTGAATTGATTAGTACAACATGGAGCATGCGAGCAATACCTAGTGGTGTAGACGATATCATTGATATCAGTACACTTACTTTCCAATTGCCTGTACTGATCAATCCTCCTGCTAAAGTTCTACGCAACACTGTTATTCATACTATCATTGACAACATCGACGAAGTAAATGATGCAGGACTAGAAAGTCTAAGAGCAGGCGGAAGTTACACTCCAATCTTTACTAGTTTCCAAGTTGTTACATTAGATCAACACAAGATGAAATTTGAAATCGACAACAACGGAAATGCTACTGCACAGTTGTTGAGCTTAACAGGCAGCAACCTAGACAGTGCAGGAAATGTGTTAAGTTGGGAAGATGTGTTTGAACCGTTTGGAGAGTTCAGAGATAGCATCAGTCAAATACGTTTAAAAACAACAGAAGATCCTAGCAATGTCACAAACGACATTGTTGGCAATATCACTGTGAACAAAGCAAATGCAAATCTACTTGATATTACTATAGACTCTAGTACTATTCCAAGTAACACACAAGGAACTGTGGATGCAGTAATCAATCCACAATTAAATTATCCTGGTGACGGAACACTTACTCCTGCTACAAACGGAGACAGATATCTTATTTTAACTGACTTGCCATTAGGTGCTCCTGCAGGCTGGGGAGGAAGTACAGCCAGTGTAAATGATATTATCGAATACAACAGCGGATCTTGGAATGTAGTATTTGACGCAAGTACAGTTACTAACATAGAATACACAACAAACACAACAACACTAGACAGTTTAAAATGGACAGGAACCAAATGGATTAACACATTTGAAGGTACATACAATCCTGGATTTTGGCGAATTTACATCTAATGATACAAGCAAGCGGAGGCTGTTTTCTGGCTCTTGACACAGGCAGAATAATGTTACAGCAAAGAAGTAAAACATCAAGTCATGCACTTAAATGGAGTTTTTGGGGCGGCAAAGCAGAACGCAAAGAACGTCCTGTTGAAACACTGTTGCGTGAATGCAAAGAAGAACTAGGCCCATTACCTGACATTGAAAAAGTTTATCCGCTACACACCTTTCTCAGTGATGATGGAAAGTTTACTTACAATGCTTTTTGTATCACAGTGTTTGAAGAATTTATTCCACAGTGTAATCACGAAAGCAGTGGGTATGCTTGGGTAGAACTAGGATGCTGGCCCAAGCCGTTACACAGAGGCGCATATCTTGTGTTACAAAACAATGAGATGACAGAAAAAATACAAACTATCTATGAACGTCAAAAAGACAAATTAGATTTGCCAAATTGGCTAGATACTTTCTAAACTTCCGGAAACAAACAATCTTCAATAAAATGTTTAACATCATCTGCAGGAAGTCCTAGACTTTCCATAACTTTAGGTGTATGGGGATTCTGCTTTTGATAATAACAATATCTATTTTGTTTTTCACGAATTAAAGCGGTATTGGCACTAGATGTAGTATACTTTGGAAGCTCAGCTAAGTATGTATCCAAATTGTCCAATGCCATAGTAATAACTTGATCTATTTCATCTTCTTTAACATTACTAGCAGCTACCATGTGTTTGCTGAATATTGCTTGCGCCCAAGGCGGAAGTTCTCTGGTCTTGCGCCATTCTAATTCACTCACAAAGTCGCCAAACAAGTTAACCATCGGGTGTTCCCAATCTAGTGTGGGCGAGTAATCATGAAATGCACCTGTTACTTTGTTGCGTCCACATACAATATCAAAGCCATATATAGGAGCATCATTATCCCAATTTGGAAAAATACAAATGTGTGTCATATACAAGCCTTTGCTTTCTCTTGCATCAACACTGTCTATGTGAGCTCTGCGAAAATGTTCTCCTTTGAACACACGATTGAGCCATCCAAACTCTGGATCATCAAACTGTTCTTCTCCCATTGATGCACATTTGTCGATAATAGCACTTTCGCACTCCAACATTTTTTCCCAGATTACACTCATTTTAGCCAAGCAATCTTTTTGCCACTATCTTTACGACTTTGCCATTCTTCTACACTGCCTGGATAACGCCATGCCCATATTGCAACCAATAACATAAATCCACCACTCCATAAAACTGCATTGATATTGTTTGTACTGATCCATAAAAATCCTAAACTGCTGGTCATTACTGCTACCATTGCATATTTGCCGTATGTTGGAAATACTTTCTTCTGTGTCCAATTGGTTAAAAACGGTCCAAACCACTTGTGATTGTATAACCAATCATGCATGCGTTTTGAACTTTTAGCAAAAGCCCAAGCTGCCATTACAAGAAATATACTAAACGGTATTCCTGGTACTACAATTCCAATATAAGCCATGCCTAAGCAGAAAAAACCAAATGCCATATAGACATACTTTTTAATGTTCATGATGCGTCCTTTATTAAATACTATGTTATTTAGCTAGTTGACTAATTGCACAAAACCATATATAATAATACAAATGGAGGCATGAATGCATATTGTAACAGGCGCTGCTGGTTTTATTGGCAGTAACATGGTTGCTTATTTGAACAGCCAAGGACATAAAGACATTATTTGTGCTGATACACTTAATCAACATAAAGTACAAAATTTAGCAGGTTTAGAGTTTGAAGATTTTATACACCCAGACGAACTGCTAAAAAGAAATTTAAGACAAGATACAGTTTGGCACTTAGGTGCTAACAGCAAAACCAGTAGTGACGATTGGGATAGCATATACCAAAGTAACGTTATGTACACTAGACAGCTATTAGAAACTGCACAAGACATTGTGTTTGCTAGCAGTGCCAGTGTTTATGGAGATAACGAAGATACCGAAGAAACTCCCAAAAACGAAGCACCTAAAAACATGTATGCTGCAACTAAAATGATGTGCGATAATTTACTTGTATCTAATACTGCACAAACACAAAGTTGGCGTTTCTTTAATGTATACGGCAACAGAGAACAACACAAAGTAAATGCAGGTATGGCAAGTCCTTACAGTAACTTTATACATCAAGCACGTAACACTGGTGTAATTAAACTTTTTAGAAACAGTCAACGAGTACACAGAGATTTCATTTGTGTTGATGATGTTGTTAAGATCATGTACGATTGTCATAAAAAATATCATCATTCTTTTATTTGTAACTTAGGTACAGGAGATACCTACAGTTTTCAAAAATGGGGAGAACTGATTGCTAGAAAGTACAATGCAGAAATTGAATACATCGAAGTACCTAAAGAACTTGAAGGTATCTATCAAATGTATACTCGCAGTAACAACAACAAACTTTCTAAGAAAATAGGAGACTACAAATTTATTACTCCTGAAGAATTTGTAGAGGCCAATCTATGAAAGTACTAGTAATCGGCGATATTATTGTTGACAAGTACATTTATGGTTCTAGTACTAGACTAAGTCCAGAGGCTCCTGTTCCTGTGGTAAATCAAGATCAAGTTAAAGAAACAATTGGCGGTGCTGGACTAGTCTACGAAAACTTGCGTAGTCTTGGAGTTGACACAGTGTTGTATGACTATGATCAACCCAAAAGTATCAAAACCAGAGTTATGTGTGATGGACATTATGTAACAAGAATTGACGAAGATTATCGTGCTGATGGATATGAAATACTAGAAGAATTACGAGACATCGACTTTGGCAATTACGATTACGTTATACTGAGTGATTACAACAAAGGTGTGCTAGACTTTGCTGATGAAATTATAGCAATGGCAAATAGTGCAGGTTGTTATACTATTGTAGATCCAAAACGACCTGCACACTATTATAAAGATGCATGGTTAGTAAAACCCAATCACCAAGAATACACTAATTTTGGATTTACTGATTGGCCCAGTAACATGATTATAACCAATGCAAGCGAAAGTGTAATAGCTGCAATAGACAAAGAAGTATATAATATTCCTGTAGAACCGGTAGAAGTCTCAGATGTCACTGGTGCTGGTGATTGTTTCTTAGCGGCATTTGTGTATGCAATTACACGAGGATATGATTATAAAAAGGCTGTCGAACTGGCTGTTAAAGGTTCAACTGAAAGTGTCAAACACGTTGGTACATACATTCTTAAAGAAAAAGATTTACAGAAACGTGTAATATTCACCAATGGTTGTTTTGATATATTGCACAAAGGACATTTAACATTGCTCAAAGAAGCTCGCAGTTTAGGAGACAAATTAGTTGTAGGATTAAATAGTGATGCAAGTGTTAAGCGTCTTAAAGGAAACAGTCGTCCTATTAACGATCAACAAACAAGACTAGAGCAACTTGATCTTATACCTTATGTAGATGAAGTAATTGTGTTTGACCAAGACACTCCATACGAATTAATTAAACAACTAAAGCCCGACATGATTGTCAAAGGCGGAGATTACACTGTAGAAGAAATTGTAGGACATGACTTAGCACCTGTGCATATTGTGCCCACAGTACAAGGACACAGCACAACAAAAATATTAACTCAGATTTGATATACCCTATCCCAGAAATGTTGGGGTTCACTTGTAATATTATATTCGTGTTCTTGTAATTTCCAATTGATCATACTCTGGTGATCATTGAATATAGGCTTTCTATCTTGTATTGAGAAGTCTACTGTACGTTTATCATCAGCTTGAAACCATTGGTATATTTTTTCAGCCAACCATAGATGATTGTCTTTACTTAAATGCATTATTCGTTTATCAATTTTTTCACCACTGTCTAAAAAATCTTGTTTCCATTCATAAACAGCGAATTCACTCACTTCTAAATCACTCAATGAAAGATCAACACTGTGCAATGGTTGACTTTCAAATCCTGCTATTACAAAAAAATTACGCCAATTTCTCCACTGTGCTGTTTGATATATCCAATGCAATACTAACTCTAAATGTATGTGTCCAATTTCACTTGCACTATCTAGAAAAATGTCTTGTACAAAATTTTTCAATGACTTTTTTTGTTTTTTTGAAAGCCTCGACCAGCCATTTTCGTGTAATCCTAAAATATTACTATAATTAGGATAATTCTTAAATAGCCATCGTCTAGTCACACTACTAGTTACAACAACAATGTAGTCTTCAGGTTTAATTTTTGTTTTCAACTCACTGATCATATACCAGATAAATTCGTTGCCAACACCATGTGTGCCATTTACTCGCAATTCATCACATCCTAATTTCTTAGCTAAATTACGTGTCCAGCACCAATCGCTAGTATTTTTAAAATTTAAATGATAATTTTCTTCATTAACAAAGCTATCACCAAATACCCACAGTGTACTCAACGTTGACTATCTCCTTTAGCAATACGATAATTATCTTCAACACTGTCAGGAGTGCTTACTTCAATAATAATACTGTTATCTTCCATAGCAATCAGTTGGTGAGGCAACATTGGTTCGTTTCGCCAGGTTTCCCCTTTGGTCAATACAGTTGTTTCCATTTCAGCAGTTTGTGTATTCATAGTGTGCAGCGTAAAACTACCATTCAGAACATACCAACTTTCGTCTTTGTCTTTGTGAAAATGCATGCTAAACTTTGCACCTTTTTTGTCAAAGAACATTAGTTTACCGCAATACTTTTCGTTAGTAGCCCATATTAATTCACGGCCCCAACCTTTTTCTTGTACACCTTCAAGTTGTGTCATTGTTGTTCTAGTTTCCATTGTTCATGTTCAGGATGATTTTCAGATTCTCTTGGATCAGGAAGTGCAGTGTGCTTTTCATCTATGTTTAGTTCATATATAGCTTTTATAGGAAGTTCTAATCTGCAATCGTTATCTATATCCCAAAACGCTACAATTGCTTCCGGATCCCACCTCCGTTCATGAGGTACAACATCTTGTTCTAAATCTTCAGGTATAGTAACATTTACTGTAACTAAATTAGGATCGTTGATGCTTTTAGGTTGGTTTTTAGCATCAGGATCTTTTTTATAAATTAACTCCGCATTCCATCTGCTAAGTTTTTCTATCAACCAATGTTGTTCTGCATTCCATTTATAAAATCCTGTGTGCCACATGTGATGTACCCTTCTAATGTTTATACTTAACCAGTCATTTATATCTCCACACCAAACCCATACATGAGGATCTACAGTAACAAAATCTTGTTGTGGAGCATTTTCTCCTTGTGGAGCCTGATCACTTCTCAGTGTTACTAGCATCTTTTTGACTGTATCAGGAGGATGATTAATTTTTAAATCACTTCCTTGTAATTCTGTAATAGGTGTACCATCAACAATGTCTCCTTGAGGATGATATCCTCCAACATCAAGATAAACAGTTCCTTGCTCTAATGTATATACCAAATCTTTTTTGTATTGAATACATTCTTCATCTGGAATCCATTCTTTTGTCAAGTCTGGATATTTTTCATACATTTCTTTATCTGTTAGTGTGTGTTTATCGATATAATATTGTCGCCAATAATTGTTTACAAATCCGTCTCTTATATCTTCAATTAAATCTTGAGAAAAATCTTTATCCCAGGGAGGCCCAGGTTCATTTGGATCAAAGTTATCAACTAACTCATACCACTTTCTGAATCTGAATTCTTCGCGTTCTGATTCAGGATGAACTTGCTTAGGGTTATTTACAGGATCATATGGTATACCATAGTATGGATCAATAATATCTCCATTAATCTGTTTTAGTTGTTTCTTGCTCATTGATTACCTTCACTAATATATCGTATTCGGCTAGATAGCAATATTCAATTTTACTTCTTGCTAGTGTACGTATAGCATCTTCAAGTGTTTCAACTAAAGGTTCGCCGCCTAAATTAAAACTTGTGTTAAAAATTATAGGACATCCTGTTTTTTCATACCAAGTTTCGATAAATTTACGGTACACAGGATTGTCTTCTTCTGTAACTGTCTGAATACGACATGTTCCATCCACATGAATAATAGCAGGAATTTTTTCTTGTACACCAGGTTGACAATCTACAGCATACATCATATGAGGAGTTTCGTCCATACCTCGCAAGTCAAACCATTCATGCACATGTTCTTTTAGTATACTACCTGCAAAAGGTCTAAAAAATTCTCTATGTTTAACAGTGTTTACATGATCTTTACCATCTGGATCTCTTGGGTCGTACAATATACTTCTATTTCCTAATGCACGTGGACCACTTTCGCTGCGTCCTTGAAAAATAGCTACAATATTTTTATTAGCTATGAGATCAACAACTTGTTCCATTGTTGTATCAATCAGTTGAGCACCATATTTTTCTGCTACTTTTTCAATAGCGTCTTGTGTATATGTTAATTCTTCTCCTGTATATATATTTTTGGTCACATTCAACAGTTCTTTTTGTGTTGTATGCCAACCATACAGTGCTGCGCCCATTGCAATACCAGCATCACTGCTAACAGGTTCAACATACAAGTTGATTCCATGCTCTTTCAATTTGTCCAAGTACCAATAGTTAGCAACACAGTTTAATGCATACCCGCCTGTTAAAACAATGTTGGTTTCTCCTGTAATTTCTTTGGCTTTTATAATAGCTTCGAGAACCATTTGTTGTGTATCGTTCTGGACTTGCCATGCATAATCTTTAGCTGACTGTAGTTCATATCTATTTGGATCTGGATAATCTGGATCATCATTATTACCTTCCATGTTTCGTAATTCTTTAATCATATCGAAGGTTTTTTCACTACCTAACAAAGATAATTCTCCGCCATTCGGATATGTAGGCAACACTATATCTCTGTCTACTAGTGGCCATTCATTATATCTTTTATCTCTAAAACTTTCTATGATAGGATTATCATTACCATATGGAGCAAGACCCATGGTTTTACCTGCTTCTATACTGTGCCAGCCTAATAAAACAGTAGTAGCTTCATATGCTTTTACAATTCCAGCACGATCATGTACTAAAGCAACATGATGTTTTTCCGGATCTTCGTTGCGCATCCACTTAGGACCACCAGAAGAATGATCATTGGGACTTGGAAACATCCCCCCGATAACATTTTCTCTGCAACCTACGCTTTTAAACATAGTATTAATAGGATAGTTTTTATCATTTCTGTCGCAGTGATAGATAGACTCCACTTCCCATCCAACAACATCTCTATTGTAGTCCCATGCAATACCTGTTTTAACACTTAAGAAACTACCTGCGCCATCAACAACTACACAAGCTGCTGTATCAAAACCACTTTTACAAAAAGCAGTAAAAGCATGTGTTTTATGATGTTCTAAGCTCACATCAATTACCTGAGGATGACTATCAGGATTTTCTGGCTTATAATCAGATTTTTTAACAGTAGGATGAGTCTTATCTGCAATAAGTCTCATTTTACGAGCCATGCCCACATAAAGATTATCTCCACTGTATTCGATAAAAGGACTGCCTCCTGCCATTGTAGCAGGCTGAGTACCTCCTAGTATCAAATAATCAAGTTTATCTGTGTATTTTTTAATTGTTTGCATCATCATAATAGGAGAGCCGTCATACTTTTCTCTGCTATATCTTTCTTCTTCGTTGTTGTAAACAATTTCTCCGTTTTTAATCAAACACAATCCAGCGTTATGCCCTCTGTTGATTCCTGCAATCCATACGTCTTTTGTCATTTTTTAATTCCTGTGGCTTTTTTAGCAGACTTTACAATCATGTCTATACATTTGTACTTGTCTTTAAATTTTAAACAACGATCATTGTTACGTTCAATAACTTCGTCAAACCCAATTCTAATAGGACTGTACTTTCTTGTATCTTTATCAAAATCAATAATATCTACTTTAGAATCATTAACATAACTTGTATTAATTGGGAAAGTGCTGCCAAATACAACTGTACTACTAGTTCCTAAACTTTTTGCTAAATGTTGTCCTACACTGTCGATACCGATGAAATGATCAGCATTGTTAATTATACCAGCCCATTGTCTTAGACCTATTTTTTCAGGTTGTCCTATGTTTGCCCAGTCATCTCCTGACATTTTATGTTCACTCATTAAAATTACACCAAAGTCTTTTTTGAGTTTTTTAGTAAGTTCAATTGTATCCATTATGTCAAAACTTCGACCTCCACTGTCGTACACAAATCCTTTGTTATTAACACTTGTTCTTCCAAAAGGTTGCAGTACAACAATTTTATCTTTGCCAGTTTTTTCTTTACCTTCTTGAACTATATGATATCCGTTGACATCTTCTTCTGTACTCAAGTGAAAACTAGGAGCAGGCAGATCTCTTATACCTTGTTTGTTAATTTCGATATCAAATGCTTGTGCAATACTGCATTTTTGATTGTAGTATTCCCAGATTCTATAAGGTTCCAAACTTACACAATTTCTATCTTTAATTTTTTCTTCAAAAATATTAGGAAAGTCTGCTACTAAACATCTCTTATGTAAAGTTGGATGTCCTTTGAACATATCCCATCCTCCTTCGCAAATAATTACAAAGTCGTCATCTGGGTTTTCTTTTTGGTAGTTTTCAAAAGCAGGTATAGATGTAAGCATCCTGCCTGCTCCTCCGTTAACGAAGAATGCTGTATTTTTTTTCACACGTATTGCCTTATAGTTTTTCAGTCTAATGATTTACTATAATATAGTACTATTTTAAAAGATTGTCAACCTTAATATGTAGATCCTCTAACTAGATCTGCAGGACCTGGATAGTCTATTTTATGTCCTGGTACTGTATAAATTAGAGTATCTCGTAGATGTTCATATATTGTACACAATTTTGTAAGGTTGTTTCTGGCAGAAGTTGACACTGATACTCTGTGCTTTTCATAATAGTCTGTTAGAATTTTTTCAATTTGATTCAATTCATATTCTGGAGTAGTCCAAGTTTCAAATCTGACCCAATTAATAGTGCCGTCTTGATTTACTGTGGTTTTTAAGCGATCAAAAGTATGATTTGTGTTGTCATCTACAGGACTTCTATACTGCATTACATATGTCGAATCATCATCAAATGTAAATGTGTGTATATCTTCTGTTTGCCAAGTTGGAGTATATCCTGCACAATTGCACAGCATATCCATTAGAATAATATGCTGTGCGTTTGTTTTTTCTAATTTTACATACACACAATTATCATCATGCGCTGGATCTCCAAAATCTTCTACCGCCTGAGACAAATTAGCATCTGTATCTGGCATCTCAGAGATATCATAATGACCATCTTCGTGTACACAAAGAAGTATTTCATTCGGTCCTACATAACTCCCCGTAACTGTTTTGAGATCACTGTCAGGATCTAAGTATGTTACTCTACTTTCATATGTAAATTCAGTTGCCATTCTTTATCTCCTTAGTTATCCCAACTCATTAAAATTGCACCCATTGCACCGGTTCCTCCACAGCAACATCCGCCTCCGCAGGCTCCTGCGCCAACTGCTCCGCCTCCTGGTGCTAGTCCTGAACATCCAAAGTATGCCCAGTTCCCTGTGTTGCCACATCCTTCGCTTTGGAATCCGCCTGAATAAGATGTTCCGCCGCCGCCTCTGATACAACTAACATTACACTGTCCGTTAAGTCGACTAAATCCGAATGTACCTTTTCTAGATGCCATGCAACTAGATGACGCATAAGTTCCGCATTTGTGCCATCCTGAGCTACAAGTTGTGCTTGGGCTCCAATAAAAATCTTCACCGCCGCCTCCACTGCTTGTAGTTGCGCCACCCCATTGAAAAGGATTACCTTGTTGGTTATTACAAGAGTTCCAACATGTGGTAGTAGCGTTTGCCCAGCCATTTACTGTTACCCCATCACCTGCGCTATTAGCGCCGCCGCCGCCGCTGGCATTAAAATCATAGTCAGGGCAAATATCATTCAAGTAGCTAGGTGTTCCTCCATAGTTACAGCAAGTAAAACCTGATTGTCCGCCACCTACGCACATAAAGTTGTTTGCGGTACAGTTACAAATTCTACTAAATTGACCTGGATGTCCATTTGGTTGGTCAGGACTACAACAAAAACACATGCACACACAGTTACATATTGTTTGTTCGCTTCCGCAACTCCAACCTTCATTTCTATAATATCCCCAGTCGGATCCGCTTCCGCCTCTACAACCCCATGAGCAACAACATGCGCCGCCACCGCCGCCGCCTTGACCCCATGCTTCCATAGTCCAACTAGTAGCACTAGTCGGTAAGCAGAAACAACAAGGAGTATTACAGTTCCAGTTACAACATTGACCACTTGTGCCGTGTGTAGGACGTTCCATTGTAATTGTTGTTCCGCTTGCGAAAAAATCTTTTATACTTGCCATTTTATTTCCTCAAAATGTTTATTACTTTTATTTATCCTATTAGATCAAGTTAAGTATTTGCCAGCCTCGATCTGCATCTGTATATACTAGTTCTAATGCTGTAGAATGATAGTCAATATCCATGTCGTCTTCAATGCCTTGTATTTTGCTACCATTGCGCAAAACATGTATTGGATTGGTGTCTGCATTAGCTGTGTAATCATGTATGAATATAGCATCTCCTGCACTTGGGTTAGCAGGCAATGTAATATTAATTTCAGTAGTACTAGTATCTACTAGATATCCTGTTGACTTTACAGCTGGATTAACATCTGCTGTTACAAGTTCGAAAGCATAATATCCGCTTGATGTTCCCCAATAAACATCTCCGTTAGCATCTGCCAACAATGATGTTCCTTCAGCACCAATCGGTAATCTCTTGTTGTTACCTGATGCATCAACAGTCAATACATCGCCTCTGGTTGTCAGAGGTACTTTGGTATTGATTGTTGTATTAACTGTGCCAATTTCTGTATCAACATAAGTTTTAACAGCTTGTTCTGTTGGAACAGCGGTGTTGCTGTTACCACTTAGCAAGCCATCAGCACTAAATTCGTTAATGCTTTCACCTAGCTGAGCACCAATACTACCCAATCTCAAACTTGTAAGACCGCTTAGGTCAAACGCACTAGCATCCAATGTAGCACGACCTGTAGCTTGGTCAATTCTAAAGAAGTTACCTACTCTAAAGTTACCATCTTGGTCTGTACTTGCATAATAAACACGACCTGGTAGTGTCTCTGTAACTTCGTTACCTTGTGACGCAGGCTGTGTTGGTTCACCTGGATAGTTGGTAGTTGTTCTACCGCCTGTGCCGATGCTCAGGAAGTCATGTCCTGTTAAGCGCACTTGACTGTAGTTGTATCTAATATTAAAGTGTTGTCCGTAGAAAGCTGGTGCAGTGTTTTGCTTTTCTTGACTCAATGTCAATACAGCTATACCACCAACACGAGGGTCTGAACTTGGTACATACCCACTTACTGTGGTAATAATAAAGCTGCGATCATCAACACCATAGTTAACATCATCTGTATAATCTACATTGTCTGCAGGGTTATAAGTTTGTCCACTGGTAAATTGAATACTACCACCTGCTCTTGGTTCTTCGGCTAGTCCACCTAACACCAATGAGAATCCAAACTGTCCACTGTTAGCATCTCCTGCAACGTCAGCACTTTGTCCATCTTGTGCAGTGATTGTGCTTAAAGAAGGGAATACATAGAATGTTGGATGACCTCCAATGTGTCTTTCTTTAGCTGTAGCATTTGCTGTTTGAAGATAAAGTTGTCCGTTACCCATGTTAGTATGATTATAACAGCTCATCCACAAGTTTGGAGTTCCTGCTGCTTCGCCTGCTTGAATTTTTAATCTAACTTCTCTAGACGTTGCACCAGCAAATCCACTAACATAAGCAGCAAGGTTGCCTTGAACCACACCATCTAGATAATAGCTAACGCCTGTTGTATATTCATTTGCACCGCCATTGTCATTGGCTTGTGTTGCTAGATACATCGGATGTCCTGCATTGCTCACATCGTTTTGTTCAAAGATATACTGTCTTTCTTCATAAGCATTCATAGCTAAATCAATCCAGTTATTGAAATAGTATCTGTTTCCTGTTCCCAGGTATTCTGGAGGACCTACGTTTACTTTGAGTGTTTGTCCTGCGACACCCAATCTGTTGTTGTTTACAACTAATCTATGGTTTACTACCAAGTTGGTTTGAATATTTGCAATATCTGCTTCTGGTTGATCTGCTACAATAATATCACATGCTGTCATTGTAGTACCGTTTAGAATTCTTGTTGCACTACCTCCACTTGTGTACGCACCATAGCCTGTACCGTCTACGCTGGACGTAAGTCCTGCATCGTTGTAAAGTTCTAGTGTAGTGGCTGTAACATTGGCAGCATAATAATCATTGCCGTTGAGTTCTACCATACCTCCAACACCAGTTACTGCTTGAACAAGTTGACCGTTACTATATCCATGTCCTGCTCCAAAAGTTAAAATAACTGGATTACTACGTGTAGCGTCAGTGATGTTTTCTGTTACAAATCCCCAACCTGCTTCTGACCTTGTATCAAAATAGTTGGTCAAATCATAGTTCGTACACAGTTTAAATGTGTCAGCACCAGTAACATCTGCGTACCAGGTACGCTTGTCTCCAGCAGTGAAATCACCTAGCAATGCTGCCCATGCTGGCTCATTAACATTATCAAATGTTACCTTGTCACCTTCACTTAAACCATGAGGAGCGGCTGTGGTAATAAATGCTTGTTGTGAAATACTGATGCTACTTGCTACTCTGTTACCAGTTTTTGCAGCGCCTGTGATAGTATCACCAACTGTAAATCCTTCACTGGTTGCTAGTGTAGCTGGATCATATGTGATTGTATCACCATACATATATCCATTTACAGGAACCTCTGTTGTGTCAAAACCTGTACTAATACATCCGTAAGTACCATAACTGTTGTTACCGTTCAATGAACGTATTTTGCCGCCGCCGCTTGCTACGTATCCCATGTCACAGTAGTAAGTAAAGCAGGACACAATCTCGCTCAAACCGTTGTCTTTGATCCAAAAACCAATGCCGCCATCATGCACTTGTGTAAATGTGTGGAATACCATTGATCCTGGGTTGGCAGGGTTACCTGTAACACTACCGTCAACAATAGCACCAACACCACCAGTACTAAATGCACTTGATTCTTTGATATACGGAGATTTAGCAATAACTGCATTTGGTTCTAGTCTAAAATATACACCTTTGACTGTTGCATCTTCTGGATCTGTAGGTGTTGTTGTACCTAGTTGGAAACCTGTTAATCCTCTACAAAGAATACCTTCAATCATTGTACCACTGTTCACAAAGAACATTGTAGTTTCAGCGTTTGGTGTTACGCCATCATCACTGATACCAACACCAAAGCCATTGTCATTTACTGTATCTGGTTCGATAATACAGTTACGTTGTCCGTCACCAACAATAGTTGTGTTTACAGGAATATGAATTGGAAGTTGCTCTAAATATGTACCATCTTTAATAAAGATAGTAGCTGGTGTTCTGTTGTTCACATCAGCATTAATGTAATCACAAGCATATCTCAAACTAGCAAACGCATAGTCAATTGCTTGTCCGTGATTTACATCATCTGCACTACTGGTTGGATCTTCTGAAACATAATAAATTTTATCGTTAGCACCACTGAACTCCCAACTGTAGTTTACACCATCTGGAGTTTGTAGATACTTACCAGCATTGCCTGCTGTGTTTGGAAGCACGTAACTAGCACCAACAACGAAACTATCCCATAAACCGTTTCCGTTGTCAATAAAGAAGTCACTACCTGCGGTATGGTCTTGTGTCGCAATGTATGTACTAACACTTTCACTAACAATATCATCTTTAAGGTATGTTGTGCCGCTGACCCAACTACCCATGTAGCGAACACCGCTGTTAAACTTTTGCCATTTTGGTGGCGGTCCGGCTAAATCTGTATCAAATACACCAGCTGTATGACTGATCAAACACTGATATGTATTACCGCCATGATTTACTAGATCATTTATAGCATAATAAGTAGCTGTTGTCCAAGTTCCTCTTGAGTTAACACCTGTTTGTACAATTTCCCAAGTTCCTGGATTTAAATCAGGCGCTAAGTTTGTGTTGTCTGACAAAGCACGATATGTGTTGCCTCCGTAGCGAACCGTTTGCCCAACTCTATAATTGTTTACACTTTGCCATTCGCCTTGGTAGTCAATACCTACATTGTATAATTCAAAATATGTTGGATCTGTTGGCAAATTACCTGTTGATTCTGCTGTACAACGATAGATATTAGCACCGTATGCTACTAAGTCTCCGGGTACATACGCTGTAGCTGCATTATACACACCTTCTGCACTAATACCACTTACAAATTGTTCCCAGTAAGTTATTTGTGTAGGAAGATTACCCGAAGTATCTTGTTTAGCAATATAAACCTGTGCACCATATTTGACAATATCATTTGCTTGATATAGTCTAGCTGGATCGAATTCGCCTTCCCACTGAATACCATCTGCAAATTGACTCCAGTAAGTAGGATTTGGTGGAGTTTGACCTTGGCTGTCTGCTATTGCAATATATACAACACCACCGTGTGCGACACCGTCGCCTACTCTATACTGTGTATTTGTATCCCATTCTTCTCTAAATTTAAAACCTTCTACCATCAGGGCCCAATAAGCTGGGTCAGTTGGGAGGTTTCCTGATGTTCTTACTACATTGCTGTAGACATACACGTTACCACCATACTTTACGATATCATTTATCTCGTATTCAGTGGCTACACTCCAGTCTCCTGCAAAGTGAAATCTTAATTTACCAAGGTCTATAATTGTTGCCATCTCTCGATCCTATTTTAATGTGTACTACTATTTATGACAAAAACTTCATTTGTAAATGTCCAGTTGAGTGATTGAATTCAAACTCTATCGTGTCTATGCTCCAAAAATGTTGTTTGTAATCATCGCCACCGATATTATCTGGTTGTGGTAACATAATAGGATCACTGTCATCAGCTCTAATAATTTCTACGGTACAATCTCCTGTTGCTGGATCTAATTTAAATCCATAGAAAGTTTTATCGCCTAATTGTGTTCCTTCGTATATACCACCTGTACTGTCTGTTCTATTTACATTAGTTGTCATTGGTTCGCCTCAATTAGCACACTTGCATTCACAGTGAATGCATCTGATTTTTCTGCTTTTACTCTAAGCCCATCGCCAGTTAATAGATAAATCTTATTATCCTTAACTAGGTCAACTGATTCATTAGGAAACACTTTGTAATTGTAAGCAATATTTGTTACATCACCGTTTGAATGTTCAACTTCTAGTGTAATTGGCATTGCACTGCCATACACATTTGTTACATAAACACTGTGAATAAAGTGTTGTCCACTTTGCATGTTACTGACCAGTGCAGTACCAGTCGCTGTGTCGATTGTGTCTGTTTTATAAACCGTAAAAGTTGGCATTTGTTTTCCTATTTTATATATTTATTACAAATTTAAATATCCGAACAGTGCATTACCACCACCGCCGCCTGCGCCCGGAACCCATTCGGCTGTGTTTGCATCGTATACTAATGCTTGTCCGTTTGTAGGTGGATTTGTGTTGATGTCTACGTCACTTAAATCTCCAAGTGCAGTTGCAAATGCAGGAGCATTTTTAACATAACTCCACTGTATGTCTCCCAAAAACTCGTCTGCTTGTACTTGTGCTAGTGTATAGCCAGTTGCTGTTGTATCAACTGTGCTGGTTGCTGCAAAACTCTGTGTACTATTGGTAAAGAATTTAAAACGTCCATCTGTAGCATCTCTAAAAACACCGCTGGCTCTATCAACACCGCTTTGTTCATACAAACCTACAAAACCTGTGTCAATATTTGCACTGGGTGTATCGTTTAATAGTATAAGAGGGTCTTGGCTACTAATCGTTGTAACATTGTTAATAGTCTGTGTGCCAGTAATTGTGATATCACCAACTTCAATACTGTTAAATGTTACATCATCTTTGTTGTAAATGTTGTCCCAATCTACACGACCTTCAAATTCGTATGCAACTACTGTGCCGCCTGTGTAGCTAGCATGTGTTTTGTCTAGTGTTGTTCCTACTGCTGGTGTATAGTTGGTATAAAAGTTAAACTTTCCGTCACTAGCATCTCTGAATATACCTGCTGTTCTGTTTGCACCATCATTGTAATTGTAAATTGTACCAATATCAATAAAGTCAGCAGTGTTACCATCTGCTAAAAATATTTTACTATCTGTAACTGTTAGTGTAGTTTGGTTAACTGTTGTAGTTGTACCTGCAACGTTTAAGTCGCCTGAAATGTCAACATTTCGTGCATCAATATCTCTAACAACAATGTCTTGAACAAGTCCGCTTGCTAAGTGCTGATCTACCTTAGCATTTGTATAGTAAAGATTAGTACTACCTTCAGTTAAGTCGTCTGTGGTCTTGGCTGCAAATGCAGTATTAAAGTCATTTTGACTAAACGTTGTGCCTGGAACAAAATTACTGCCGTTCCAAACCAGTGCTTCTCCATTCCCAGGAGTCACTGTGGTAATATCAACGTCTTGTAAGTCGCCTACACTTGTAAGAGCAATAGCTGCATCAAAATCAGTTTGACTAAAGCTGTCTCCTGCTATCCATTCTCCAGCCGCAGTATCATATATCAGTGCTTGTCCGTCTAGTGGAAAAGTTGATAAGTTAACATCACCTAAACTGTCTAAGTTGTGATTAGCAATACTGAAAACTGTAGCATCAAGTGTTTTGTTAAAAACCCAACGATCAGTTACAGCATTGTACAGTAAAGTAGCATTTGCACCAGCTACTCTAATTCCTGCACCATTTGCACCTGCTGCACTAACAGCATCTTTGGCAATTACAATTTCTTTATCACTAACGGCTAGTGTGGTACTGTTTACAGTGGTTGTAGTACCATCTACTTGCAAGTTACCAGCAACAACCAGTGTTCCTGTGTTATCTCCTACACCTGCAGGATCAATAACAAAAGTAGCAGGACCTGCAATATATCCAGTTGTAACTATATTGCCCGCAGTGCCGCCTGCCAGAAAACTGTTTACTCTAGTGTCTGTATAGTAAAGATTGGTAGTACCTTCGGCAAGTCCGTCTGTATCTGCTGGACCACCGCCGCCACTTGCGGCTATACGTGCATCTACTCTAGCATCTGTATAATATAAATTAGTACTGCCTTCAGTTACTGAATCAGTATCCAAAGCAATAGCAATAATATCGCCTGTTGTTTGATCTACGTCTAACTGATTGGCTAAACCAGCAAGTTCGAAATTTTTACTCACCATAATATGTGTCCTAGTCTGCTACACATATTTATCGTTATGCCAGCAAATTATTAATACAGCATGTAGACCCTGCCGTTTTGACCGTTTGTACCGTTTCCGTTGGTACCGCCTGTACCGCCTGTACCTGCTGCGCCTCTGATAGTAGCTTCATCGTTTGCATAACCAGTAGGTACTGTAGCTACGCTACTTGCAAGATTACTGTTATAATAACTAGATCCCCCGCTGCCACCTCCGCCGCCGGAATCAGCTACACCACCTTGACTTCCTGGACCGCCTCCACCTCCGTACCAGCCGCCTCCACCGCCTCCGCCTCCGGCGCCGTTAGCCTGTGTACAGTTTCCTGCTGATCCACCTGACAATGCTCCTCCTGCACTTCCTGCATTAGAAGAACTTGTACCAGATCCTCCGCTGCCACCTGTGTTTTGTGTTCCTCCTGTTGATCCACTGCCTGTAGTTCTTCCTGCACCAGCAGTTCCGCCCGACTGCCAGCCACCAGAGCCGCCTGCCATTGCAGTGTCTCCGCCGCCACTGTTGTTTTGGTCAAAGCCACCGCCTCCGCCGCCGCCGCCGGCTACTAAAACATAGCTGTTGTTTATTTTAATATAGCTAAAGCCGCCACCAGAGCCACCTCCGCCTCCACTTGTGGCATCTTGCCCTTGGCCACCGCGGCCACCGCCAGTATTGTTTGTAGATGCAATAGTTGTACCACTATATCCATAACCGCCAAAACTTCCTGCTCTGTATTCGATAACATCACCTTCACTTACAGAAAGAACCGCTCCTATGTAATTTCCATCGCCGCCATCTCCGGTTTTTTGCGGTCCGCCTGTTCCGCCGCCGCCTCCGCCGGCTCCCCACATATGCGCTTGAATAGATGTGACTCCAGCTGGAACATTAAATGTTTGAGCAGTTGTACTTGTAGTGTTAATTTCTACAGGTACTGCTATTGTAATACTAAAAGCTCTATCTGCTGTTTGATTGTATACACTGTTTGTTGCTCTTACCGTAAATGGAGAAGTAGTAGTGTTTGTTGGATTAGTAGCATTTCCACTGATTATTCCAGTTGCTGAATCAAGACTTAAACCCGAGGGCAAACTTCCACTTACAACAGAATAACTCATAGTTCCACCACTGTCGTCAGTTGCCAATAGTGTGATACTAATACCAGTGGTCTGACCAGGATAGTTGAATGTTCCCAAAGAACCTGATGATGTACTCCATTGAACTGTTTGGTCTACACTGTCATTGTTGTCATATGTCGCTTCGTCGCCGCTTGGATTTGTAACTTTAATTAAATAAGTTCCTGCTGAATAATTCACAGCGGCAGCGTTAGTATCAGCAGTTAGTTGTGTTGAACTTACAAATGTAGTTGTTAACTCTCTTGCAACATTGCCTGTAGCAGTTCCTAGAACAGACACTACACTGGTACTTTTAAATGCACTACCTGATATAGTAAGTGTACTGTCTACATTTTCAAATATCACACCACTAACATTGGTAATGCTTGGCGGCGGTGATACACTTGCCCATCCTGCTTGCGAATAAAATTCAGCAGCATCTTCGCTACTATTAAATCGCAAAGTTCCTACGGTAGGCACTGAAGCTCGTTGTAAGGTTGTACCAACAGGTATATTAATACCCTCAGTTCCTCCAAATACATTTTTGTTTTTAATATCTCTGTAATTTGCCATGTTAAACCTCTAGAATCTTCCATCCATATGTTGCACCACTATATACCATACTAAATGCTGCATTGTTATCACTTATAACTAGACTGTTAGTGTCTCCGTTTATTTTAAGTCCATTTGGATCTAACGATAAATCATTTGTTGCAAAAGTGCCAGCTAAATCAACTATTGTAAACTCATCACCTACGTTGATACCTACTGTAGGTAAAACCAAAACAATTTGTCCTAGTGTTGTATCTACAAAATATTTTCCAGATGCAGATAATGTAGTACCTGTGTCAGTGTTTACAAGTGTAGTCCAGCTTGGACTAAAACTAGAAATACGTGCATCTACTCTAGCATCTGTGTAAAATAAATTAGTACTACCTTCAGTTAAGTCATCTGTGTTTGTTGTGCCCGCTTGTTGCCACGTAGTTCCGTCCCAGATATAAAGTATGTTAGTATCTGTAGCAAATGCTTGATCACCTGCATTGTTATTTGTTAGTGGCAAATAAGTGCTATCGTCATATACATTAACTTTAGCAATAACCGTTGAGCCATCTTCAACAACTAGTTCTGCAGTACCTGCAACTTCACGTATTTTATTTTCAAAGCTAGGTGTATTTTCTACATATGTTGCCAAATCTTGCGGAACAAATGTATTAGTACTAGCATCATACACAAGACACATTTGATTAACAAGACTTGGAATAGGACGTAGCTCAATAGGAGTTTTATGTCCTTCTTGATCATGTTGTGCATATACTACATAATTACCATTGATGTTTGTTTCAACAGCTAAATCTTTAATAGTAATTGCTCCACGCATTACACTGTGATTTCCGCATTGATAATAAAGAGTATCAGGTGCATCGTTTGGAACAGTAAATGTTATTGTGCCACTAGCAGTGCGTGATCCAGTAACACCGTCTGTATATTCTCCAAAGTATGTGCCTGCACTAAAGTTAGTGCCGTTATCTGTTGTCAAATAAAATGGATGACCTGTTGCTGTAATATTAAACGTATAGGTGCCACCTCTGCGCAAAGGTCCTATGTTAGGATTATCTCCAGTACGTGGTCCACTAAATGTATAAGCACCTGCTCCATTATTGGTAACTGTATAAGTTACTGTGGGTGCAGTTAGTGTAGGTAAAGTAATTGTGCTAGGTACACTGATACTCAACCGCTGTACAGTGGTATCTGCGCCACCGTTTATATCAGGATGACTGTCAGTAAAAGTACCTTGATCTGTTACCCAACTAATATTATTTTGTGTACCAGCACCATCAATCCATTTAAAATGAATTGAATGCGTTTGTGTCATTGAACCGTACTGTGTCGCAGCAAAATTGTTAACAGTATACGTGCCTTGTTTGTATAAAGGAACATTTACTTCTGGACTGTTAGTAATAGTTCTACGTGCATATGGAAGTGTACTTTGCTCCCAAGTCCATAACCAAGTTGTATCAGCGCCTGCGTCTGGGGCTGCAACTTGTATTTCAAGTACTTCAGGTGCAATAGAAAGATTTACATCACTGAGTTTTTCAATTGGTATACTGTTAGCTGCAATACTGTCACTTGTAATAGCATTGTCTTCAATTGCTTCACCTGAAATTTTATTGATAGGCATGTGTTTTCCTTGAAATCGTTACACATATTTATCGAAATATTCCTTTGCTATCGAAGTTTCACAAGTAACCAGTTTAATACAAGGATCACTCACATGTCTAGTAGTATTTCCTTGTATCAGAAAACAATCTTGCATTTTTACAGGATAGCTTTGATTGTTAACTTTTATACTGTAATCTTGTACTAAAGGAATGTAAGCACCAATACAAACAGGTTTTAAATCAGTTGATTTGATATGTTTACACAATATATCTTGTTTGATGTTTTCGTTTTGTAAAATTTCTACACTAAAGATATAGGGAGATTCCCAAAAATCTTTAAACAAGTCGTCTAACTTGGTAATAACATACGAGCTCCATGGAGCTGTAATCATATTGTTTGGTTTTTTAATATCGCTGTGATACCATTGAGCTATTTTTTCAATTTGAGATTGATCATATAGATCAGTTAGCTGACAATATCCATGTTGAATTATCTGAGATTTAATCAAGAATATACCTCCACTAATAATATAGCAGAGGTATATTTTGTTGTCAAGTTAGGCTTGTGATTCTGTCCATGTAATTTTACCACTAACGAACAGTGGCGATGTGCCACTAATTGTTGAAGTATCTTGCGGCTGAATTGCAATTGTGATCAAGTCAGGTCCACTTGGGAAAATACTATCGCCGCCTAGTATACTGTTACCCATATCAATCAATTCTCCCAATTCAATGTCCAACGATCCTACAGAAACTTTAGTACTGTAAACAACTGTACCTTGTTGAATCAAATCACCAGCATCATGTCTAATAATCTCACTCAAACTTGGACTTTGTACTTTTTCAAAATCTAAGTTACTTGGCAAACCGTTTAGAATTACAAACGCTTCCAAGTCTTGGTTAGTTGTAATACCAGCACGTCTCAATGTCAATTGCATTCTATTAATAATATCACGTTCACCTACTGCGCCAGTAACACCACTATCGACACTAGGTGCTAGTCTCAAACTTACAAGAGGAATAGGTCTAGTCAAGTCAATTAGTGTTGTTTCACCCAATGTAAACACCGTACCGCTGTTAATAGTTGCATCATCTGGGTCACCTGCGGTTCCTGGATAACTTGCATAAATTTTACTGCTAGCTCCGTTAACAATAACCTGTGCTACATATGTGCCTTCTGGAATATTAGTATTGCTAGGATCACGAATCAATGAACCAACTGTAGTACTTGAAGCATCTTGTTCACTTACCGGAATTGCATATACAAATACACGACTGTTGTTCAAAGTAATCTGTTCAAAAGTTGTATTACCTGTGCTGGTAACAGTAGTACTTGCACCGTTAGTAAATGCAAATGGATTACTGCTACTTGAGAACAAATATGCTTTATCGTCATCAAACGTACCGTCCATGATCACCGATGTACCAAAGTGGAACAGTGTAGGAGCAGTGTTTGGATTAACGCCGTTTTCAATTTCATATCTACCAGGCAAGTTACCTGAACGGAAATAACTTTCTAAAAGTCTGTTGTTGTGAACAAATTCGTGTACATATTTAACATGACCATTTTGATCTTTGAATCCAAATCTAATTTTACCAGCACCATACCAAGAGTAATCAGCATATGCCATTTGAATTTTATTAATATCTAATACAAATCCATGTGTTCCTGATCCGTCGCAAGGATCAATACTCCAATCTCTCTGTGCTACTTTTGTATCTATAGTTTTAGTTATTTTAACATTAGTAGCACTTACGCCTCTGTATGCAGGTTGAATAACGATTCTGTTATCTGATCCTACTTCTACTACTTTGTATGTTTGTCCTCGAATTACTACATTGTTGCCAAAATTTAACTGAGTACTAAAACTAGTACTAACACCTGTTACAACTTGACTGTGTTGTGTAGTATTAACATACCCACTGAGTTGCAATGTACTACTACGTCTTACAGCATACAAATCTGTTCCATCATATTCGTAAAAGAATCCATTTTGATCATCAAACATGCCAGCACGTACAAAGCTGTCTCTCCAGCCTTTTCTAGCATAACTAGGAATACCACTTGCTTTCTTTTGTACAGGACTGTCTAAAACTTCGTAAGTAAAACTGTAGGGACTTTCAATTGTAGCAACTTCGTAGATACCGTTGTAAGGGTTTTCTCCCGTTTCAACTTCAGCTTCGTAAATTTCAATTTGCTCACCTGCGCTGAGATTATGAATTTCTTGTGTGGTCACTGTCATTGTTGTACCACTGTTGGTAATACTGTCAACAATTCTAGTTGGACTAAAGTTAATAGCAAAACTGTTTTGAATACCTTTACCTGACTGATAACGGAAATATTTACGAGTTTGTCTTGTTACTTTACAATTAGGACTAGTTCCTGCTGTAATATCAATACCGCCATCAAACGGTTTATGCAAACTAAATCCATCGGGTCTAGGTATTGCCTGTGTAATAAAGTAATAATCACCGGCTGTAACTGTAGTTGGAACTTCAGTTGTTAGCTCCATAAGTTCATCTGTTAAAACTTTTTCAACTTCAAATTTTTGCATGAATCCATTACAAATAACCCAAAATTCATCAAAGCGTTTAAATTCTGATAAAAATGAAGTACCATTACCTACTACTGTATCAAGTCCATTTGTATTAATAGTCACAGTGCCGCCGCCTTGAATACTTTTTACAACATTAAGAGTGCTTATTTGATGCGACCCAACTTGATTTGTCAAAGGAATTTTTGCTCCGTTTATTGCATCTAGATAACTTGTAGCAAATGCAATAGTAGTATTATCAATCACAATAACATACACATCTGGATGTTCAGTTGTATCAAACAAATCACTTGCAGGAGATATAGCAGCGTATGTTACTTTTTCACCTGTAATCAAATTGTGATGTCCTGTTGCTTGTAATTGTATGGTCTCTGCTACATCATCAACTTCTGCATCAGTAAAACCATAAACTCTATCAGGAATTTTGAAGTCTGTTGTCAAGGTCATCTGATTACTACTTGGTGTAGTATCTACAGTATAAATTCCGTCATATGCACCTGTAATACTTTGTGCAGCAAACGTGCTTTGTCCTGTGCCGGCAGAACTTAAAACAATACTACCTGCTTGTCCTGTAACAGTAAATCTTATTTCCCATTCGTATGTCATACCACCTTGCGGGAAACCATTTCCGTCTACCACAGTTGATGTTGGGTCAGCTTCGACAGTAAATCCAATAATTCCACCACCAATGTCTTTGAGTACTGAACTGATATCTTTTGGACTCCAGTTTGTTTCTTCTTGCCATTGGCTACTTCTAGCACCATTGACACCTACGTCAAATATGTAACCATCTTCGAAAGTGAGAGTTACAAATTCATCACGTTGGTTAAAATCACCTCTGAATTCAACTTTGGTAATAGTCGCGGTTGAAGGATCAACCAGTCCTAATGGTGTTTCAATATCTATATCAAAGTTAGTAGCAACACTACTGTTATTACCAATAATACCAGTTAATGCACTAGCGGCGGCTGTAACAGTTGTACTAGCAACAAACAATCTACTGTCGTTATATCTTGTTAACAGATAATCTGTAGCATCAGTTAAACCGCCAATAACTGTGCCTGAATCGTTGCTGTATGTTGCTGTAGCTGAACTAACAACTTTGTGGTTTGGTATAAACACTGTGTTGAATGTAGGATTTGGTTCACTTTTTGTAACAGTAAAGGCACTAGGAAACACAACTATATCATCAGTGAAAGGAGATGCTGTTGCTTGTACTCTAAATTCATCATCACTTACTTTACTAACAGTACCACTCACAGTTTCTTGATGTGCTTCAATATCACCAGTACCGCTAGCAAATCTAAAACTTTCATTGGTAGGTTCATCATAATTGGTTACAGAAAGTTCAACTGTATCACCATCACTCAAACCATGGGCTTGTTTGTATATGGTATTTCTATAAGCAGAGTTTATATTAGCAAAAACATAGAAAATTTCACTGGTTGATCCTAGATTAGTTTTTCCACTATCGTTATAGTTTAAAGTAAATCTCCCGTCATTGGTGCCTGCTGTACTTGCATAGTTATACACCAAATTCATATTGGCATATCTAGCTTTTTCTCTTTGGTTAGACAAGTTACTGAATGCATCACTGGAAGTAAATGTTTGTCCTGGTCTTCTATTTTGAAAAGCTACAATTCTGCTTGGCTGAATAGTACCAAGTCCCCATTCATTATCTATTAAATCACTGCCACTGTGATCTACATCAGGATTTTGATTGGCTCCTGTTACTGTAAAGTAATGATAAACATACCAAGTCCCTCCAACGCTGCCTGTCGGATTATAATTTGCATTGGCATACCAATTGCTACCACTTTGATACAAGCACCTAGTTATATCTGTATTTGGATAATAGTTTCCTGATCTTCTGCCTTGACGTCCAATTCTAAAAGTTAAATTGCTACCACTAAGTCCGTTGTATGACTGACTGTAATAGGTCATATCTATATATTCAGAACTACTATTCAAGTCACCGCTGTAATAAATTCTATAAATTATGCAACTTTCTGGTACAGCAACTTGTGTAGTGGTGCATATAAGCATAGCGTAACTGTATGAACTTGTACCACTTCGTGCTCGATTATACTGTGTATTGACTTGAATCAAGTTTCTATCATAGTATGCAGTATGTCTTTGTGTTCCGTCTTTAGTTTCCACTTTGTAAACCAAATTCAGTGCAAAGTAACCTCTGTTACTGCCTGGGTTGGCTGTTATGTTTACTACATTAGCCAGTGTTCCGTAATCTGTACACAGTTGAATAGTGTCGTCATCAACTACTTTAACATAATAAACTACACCGTCTTCTAGTCCACCAATGGTCTCGTCTTGTATAGGATAGCTGCACAACAAACAAAAGTTGTCTTGCATGCCATGAGTAGTCCATGTTATTTGATCTGTAACTGTGTCAACTTCACTGCCATCAAAATATTGCACATAGGTGCTTTCCCAATCAAAACTTGCAACAGGAAATTCTGCTGCTCCTCCTCTGCCTGTGGTTACAGTACTGTCTATACTAAAATTAGTTTCTAGTCTAGATTCTGTATCAACAACAGGACGACCATCTGCTGCGGTTGCAGTTTGATCAGCAATAATTAAATCTTTTGGACCCACAGTATTTCTCAAATACATTTTTGTGTTTTCTTCAAAACCGTGTGTAAATTCTGAAGTAACAGTCAATGTACTAGGAGAAGATCCATCAGAGACAATAGGTTCACCACTTGATTCATTTAAGATTACATTGCTACCTTCAAAGAATTTACTAGGAATGATAGTTGTATAACTACCACTAAGTTCTTCAGTTCTGTTTAATTCTTGGTCCATTTCATAGAAAAAATTTCTACTGTCACTAACACCACTTACTAAAAAATATCCTTCAGCTAGATATTCAGTTAAACCTTGAACATTGATAGGGTCTCCTAATACTAATCCATGACCAGTATTAGTAGTAACTTTGATCTGCTTACTACCTTGTGTACTAGTAACACTAGTAACACCTTGAATTGGAATATCACCACTTGTACTGTAAATAGTAGGCACGTTGTTAACCGTTTGTAGTGTTTCCCACTTGGAACTTTGTGTACCATATTCAAAGTCAGTGTCAATCAAGTTTTCAGGATTACTAACACGTATTTTACTAACAGGGTCAATGAATGTTTCACTAAATTCTACTTCTGCATGATCTTTTTCAATGAATATTTGTAAACTATCTGTATCTTCACAACCCAGTGCAACACAATCTGCTGCTAGCGTGAATGTAGTAGTATTAGTAAATGAACTGTATGATCTATCTACATATCCCAAAGTAGGATCAGCAAAATTATATAAAAATTTGTTTAGTGTTACATCAGTGATAATAAGCAAACGCTCAGGCAAGATATTATCATGCACTGTAATAGAATTTGTAGCTGAATCAAATGTATAGTTGCCTACAAAAAGTTTTTTACCCATTTAAGTTTCCTTGTTATCCCAATGCAATACTGTATGCAATGGATGTTGCAGCAGATGCTAGATTTGTATTTCCAGTCACAGTGAGATCACCCACAGTCAATGATCTAGTACTGGTGCTACCTCTTTCAAGGACTTTGTCAATATCTATATCGCTTACTTGTGAGGTTGTTAATACCAGAGCACCTTGGTGCTCTGTAATTGTAGCTTCAGCTAATGTAACTGTGTGATTAACGCTGAGATCTAAAACAGTGTGCAAGTGATTTGCAGTAACTTCACCATTGATAATTGCATCACCGTCTACGCTGTCGGTACCTAGTGCTCGTTGATTGATTTGTCCAATTGCCATACATATAACCTTGTGTTTAGTTATATGTATTTATTACTGTTTCAATCTTTCTTTTGATGTATTTTTTCTTTATACCAGTGCCAGTTACTTTGTACAGGCAAAGTATCTTCTTCATCTTGCTCTGTTTGAATACGCACAGGCAGCTTACCCCATGATTCTTTTCTGTTAACAGGAAAGAATTGAGCAAGTGGATATCCAGCTTTGATAGTAAAGTCGTATTCTTCTTTGTTATCTGGATTCAATACACGAAATGGTAGATTGACATGAGAATTATATTTGTCTGTATCAACTACTCCTGAAAAAACTTCAATATAAGACTTGCCTCTGTTTACAGGATTGATAAACATCGTACTGTATCCGGGTCTTGTAGTAATTTTCCAAGGATTAATAAACTTTAAAATCGGAGCATCTGCATACAAATTATTCATACCAGCTTGAAACTGATTATGGTTTTCAATTGGAGGATTGATTACTCCTTCTTGGAGTTTAATTTTATTACGATATTCGTAGTTAACTTCTTTTCCATAATCAGATACTTTGAAGTAAACGTCCCAAGGCATAGGAAGTATCCACCCCATAGTTATTGCATCTAAAAAAGGCATACATCCACGCACAGTTTGTGATTTGTACATGGTTTCTCCTTGCTGTTCGTCTGGCAAGTTTAGTTTAACTTTTTTTAACCAGTCTGGAAAAAAGTTCTTGGATTGATCTGGCTTGGTAAAGTATTTGATATTTGTATCCAAAGCACTAACTTCAATCAATGGTTTTTTCTTAAAGAACACAGCGACTCCAATCTTTATTACAGTATTATATAATATTTTTGAAATTTGTCAATACACTTGTTTATGCACTGGCTTGGAAAAACGCTGCGCCATCTTTTCCATGTTCAGCTGCTCCACTACTTACACTGGTCCCACCAACACCTATGTTAGCTGAATTAAAATTAGTCAATGATAGTGCATTACTTGTTGCTCCAACTGTCCATCCAGAAGGAACAAGAGAAGAACCTCCTCCTCCGCCCGAACCATACTGATCAGCACCGCCTACGCCAGATCCGCTGCCGCCGCCGCCATAATAGCCGCCGCCACCGCCGCCAGATCCTCCTGAGTTACTACTGTTAGCCACACCAGCATTGCCGCCTGTATACAAACTGCCCGCATTACCATTGCCGCCGCCAGATCCAACTCCGCCAGATCCTCCTGCGTTTTGATTTCCCCCTTGACCAGCACTTGTGTGGTTAATTGCCTGATTACCTGCTACACCGTTTGGTGCTCCTCCGTCTCCACCGCTGTGACTGTTACTGTTTGCAAACTGGTCAGTACCTCCACAGCCACCACCACCTCCAGCAATTGCTAGATATTCTGTATTAGTATTAGAATATATGTAACTCATTCCGCCGCCAGCACCGCCATCATATGTAGAAGAACCAATACCTGAACTACCGCTGCCTGCATTTGTGTCGCCGCTGTTTTGTGTAACTTGAGCTCCTACATTATCTCCTGCAGGACCCCCTAATCCAACTTTGATTGTGATACTGTTGTGATTTGACAAATCAAGTACACCATGCATATAAGCGCCGTTTCCGCCTACACCATTGCTAGCAGTTGGACCCGAATAGCCAGATCCTCCGCCGCCTGCTCCAAACAAATAAACATAGCTAGACTGAAATGCACTCACATCAACTGTTGTGCCTGCATTGTTTCCTGTAGCTGTAAATCCTTGATCGAATACAGCTTCGTAAGCCTTAGGTGATGCTTTTCCACCTATTCCTCCAAAAGCTCTAGAACTGCCACCGCCAAATGATCCTAGTAAAGGCATGATTTACTCCTTATGCATATTGTTGCTGACTTGCATACACTTCAAATGTAGCATCTGATAATTTAAAAATTGTAAAACTGTATATATCTGTACTATTAGCATTGCCTGCTGTTGGAGCTGATCCTCCGCTCCACTTGGGTGTAACTGCTACACCATCAATTTGAACAGTGCTTACATAGTAAGGAGTTGCTCCATTTGGTAATAGCACAGCAACAGTTAAAACTTCTAAAGATGTCATAATATCATTGAGTGCTGTTGTAGCATCTCCAACAAAATTAAACGTTCTATTTCCTGTTTGATCAACACTGAATCTAATTACTGCTCCACTATTAACATATATATCTGTTGCGCCACTGGTGCTTGTTGCAGGTTGTCTTCTTTCAAATATTTCGTGTATATGAGAAGCTCCATTTATAGTAGTACTATCTGCTGTTAACTCGCCTGTTATAGTAACACCGTCGTTTGTGGTCTGTAGTCTTTGATTCCCATTTTTATTAAGAACCACATCTCCTACTACACCGCTACAAACAATATGTCCAAAAGATCCTGCTTTGAGAACCATGCGGCTAGCTTCAATAATTAAATCCCCAGTTCCTGAGTCTTTTATATAGCTGTTTAGTGTATCGTGATATAGTTCTAAATCACCATCGTCGCCGAGACTTATTCTGTCACCGTCTCCAAGGTTAACTGTTTGTGCAGTAGCAGTATCTACAGTAACAGTGGTTCCTGTTACTGTTAAATTTCCTGTTACTGTTAAGTTTCCAAACTCTACTGCTTGACCACTTGTTACAAGTGGATTACCACCTGCTGTGGTCCCGTCGTGAACAACAACAGTATTTTTATCTGTATCAACTGTTAACTCGCCTGCTGCGCCAGTAAACGTACTGTGTTCTACTGTTGTTCCTCTTCTAAATTGTACTGCTGTTGGCATTGTTCTTTCCTATACTAATCCTGGACCTAAGTCCTCTGTTTTAAATTCTGTATCTGCTCTCATATCATACACTGTGGTCACTCCTGCTTCCAACCCTAGCTTTGTATAATCTGGAGTTAAGTCTCCATAATCTCCTGTAGGGAAAGTTCCTTGGCCTCCGCCAACTGTTCCCCAGGCTCCATTTTTATAGGCTTGTATTTGATGTGTAGTCCTATTATAAACTAAATCACCATTTGCACCTGTTTTAAGTGCAATCTGTGCAGTTGTAAAACTGCCTAGCTGAAAACTGCTTTGTGTTACTGCTACTCTATCGTTAACACCTGTTCCAGCTGTTAAATTAATACTAGATTGAGATGTGAGTGTAGGTATTCCAATTGAAGAAGCAGTTGTAAAAGTATCTACTATTAATTCACTAACAGTGATACTATCTGTGTTGTCACCGTCAAAGTCAGCTACTCTACTTTGAAAATCTACTAAGTTTCTTACTCTACTCATACTGGCATGTACCTTATGTCTATACTTTGATCTAACAACGGAGCACTAGCAAATGTTAATATTGTTCCACTAATACTGTAATCAGCTGGCGGTAATATTAAACCATCTAGTATTACTAGCACACTGCTTTCGATGTGTCCGTCAGGAATAGTATAATCAACAGTCAAACCATCACCTGTAAATTGATCACTGGTATATGTTAAATTGAGTTTGGCATTTGTAATGCTATCATCTGGCGGAGCAGTACTTGTTCCTTGCGGAAGACCTAAATATCTAACATATATTCTACTATTTAACAAAGGAGGACTTGTAAATGTAAGTGTTGTACTGCTAGTGTTATAGTTTGCAACTGGTTCTTGTACTACATTGTCAATCATCACTAGTAGTGTATGACTGTACTGAGGATCATAGTCTAATGTAAATGCTGTAGTAGATCCATCACCGGTAAATGTTTGTTTTTGATATACCAGTGCTTCTATTTTTTCTATTCCAATAGTACCGTCTTGTAGTTTAGCACCTGTGATACTTGCATCTGCAACTGTACCGATACTCAATGCAAGTCCATACCCTTTGACTTCAACAGTTTGACCTAGTGTAGGTGTACCGCCTAGTGTAAGTGTTGTTCCTACTACTGTGTAGTTGTTGGTTAACTGAGGGACTCCATCTACAAAAACTTGTACTGCGGCAGTACTGCCAGGGTCTTGACTCAGTGTATAAGTGTTACTAACACCATCTGCGGTATAAATGTCAAAGAATGCATTCTGTGTACCTAGAGTACTTATATTTTCCACTTGCCATTCGTTTGCACTATTGTTGTAATAAAGTAAGTCATTGTTGGCAACACCTGTTGTGTTAACATTACCAATGCTGCCTAATGTAGTTGCAACAGAATCATCTGCTGGTGCCCAATAACTGTTTAAGTTGTCCCACTTGAGCACTTGACCGTCGGTTGGTGCAGTGTTGTTAACATCACCAAGATCTGATAAAACACCAACAGGAGTAGCAGGTTCAAATTGACTAGCAGCATTATTCCATCTTAATATTTGTGCATCTAAAATTCCCGTTGTATCAACATCACTTAAATCGTTAACACTTTTAAGTGCAAATGCTGTATCAAAATCACTTTGACTAAAACTGTCGCCTGGTATAAATTTGCTGTTAGCATTATCCCAAATAAGTGCTTGCCCATCTGTAGGAGCGGCAGTGGTAATATCAACATTGCCTAATACATCGATGCTATCTCCGTACACCATAAGTTGAGCACCATTGTACTCTGGTATTTTATTAAACTGCCATGTGTCATCGCTGGCTTGATAAGTCAGTGTAGCGCCAGCGCCGTCAATTGTTATTCCTGCGCCATCTGCCGCAGCGGCATTGGCTGCACCACTAGCTATAGTGATATTAATGTCATCTACAGTTAAATCGGTACTATTTATAGTAGTGGTTGTGCCGTCAACTTGTAAGTTACCCGCAATAACTACTGTACCTGTATTATTACCAACCGCAGCAGGATCAATTGTGAATGTTGCAGGACCTGCCAGGTATCCAGTTGTAACTATGTTACCGGCTGTGCCACCACTTAAAAATGAATTTACATCTCCATCCGAGTAACCAGATG